>ENA-UOTZ01000621-UOTZ01000621.1-compost-metagenome-genome-assembly--contig:-NODE-621-length-29569-cov-8.009358_pt1 | contig 29569 bp, 27 predicted proteins | sample MGYA00238144_ERZ746983 | MGnify/ENA primary metagenome ERZ746983 (study PRJEB28759, sample SAMN06268863) | compost metagenome | isolation source: single cell | place: USA: California, Emeryville, Joint... | reverse complement strand
ATGGATGGCAATTTGATGCTGAAAGACTAGAAATTGAGAAATTTGTTAATCTTGATCTGGAAAGTGGAGATTACGGGTTCTGTTTAATTGAGAAAGACCTTTTGGCTGTGCTAGGAGGATACAGTCAAATTTATTTTCTGGATTTAGCAACGATGACTGCGCAGAAAAAAACAGTCACAACAGAACACGAACACATCATCAATAAGCTACTTTACCTCCAGAACATAGGATATATTGTAGCTGCATCCGGAGATTTCCTTATGACTGTTTGGGATTATGAGCAAAATATGAGCCACGTATGCCAATTTAAATTCCTAGATGCTGTTTACTCGATTGAATATATTGAGAAAGATAATTATTTGGTCTGTGGAGGATATTTCAATGACCTTTACATAATAACGTTTGGAGCCAAAGTCAACGGCAAACTTGACACAGGCGGAATGAAAAACTTCCAAGAGATCAAATATATCCCTGAAAAGGACGTGATTGCTTCTTATTGTGAGCAAGATGGTGCAATTTGGATCTTTGACTGGGAAAAGAAAGACCTCAAAGCCAAAGTCCCATGCCACAAAGAAGGGAAGGATATAGGTTGCCTTCAGTATAATAGTTCAAAGAAATTGCTGTATTCTTGTGGAGGTGATGGTACAATGCTGGTTTGGGATATCGAGTCCCTGATCAGCAGGGGAAAACCGCTAAAGGTTTACAAAATAGAGGGGGCGTTCTTTGGAGGAGTGCTACATAATTGTAATAAGGACGGTGATTTTGTAGCTCTCTGCACGACAGATGACGAGACGAAACTGATAGTCTGGAGCTTAAAGAGTGATAAACCTAAAAAAACGATTAAGATTGCTGATGATCCTGCTTACGTAATTCTGGGTTCTGATAGCACGAAAAGGATTTTTATCAAGTCCGCTAATTCACCAAGTTTTATAGTCTTGAAAGAATCTATCAGAGAGAAAAATAATTTGTTTGGATCTATCCAGAATTTGTTGCCAATTAAGAAATTACTTTGATCTGCTTGCCATCGATAGAGCTCTTTATCATCGCATAACATCTAGGCAAGCAAATGTTAATCAATAAATATTCACATTAAATTGAGTTTTTATTTCTATTATTATCAAAGTGATGTTGCTTCACTCATCTGCCAAGACTGTAATCATGACAAACTATTGTTGAGTCAGACATCGCACAGTCAGCCCATTAATATTAGTAAGCAAATACGCTCCTATACCCATGAACAATATTTCAGCTTGTCTTCGTGATTTCATGTGACTGCTAATCGAATTATTCTAATGAAATGAATTTACATTTTTTAGCTCAGTCTAAGATTGGGAACCATTGAAGACTCAGCAGTTATCACAGGAATCGCTCTTCTAAAGTAATTCTGACTTTATATTCCACGTAAATCGATCTTTTCGAAAATCGAAACTTCACGTATTTAATAGAATAACCGATTCACCTCGGTATTGGTGAATCTGTTATTAAAACATTATTTGTTGCAATAGCGTAATAATAATCAATCCAAAATTCAAATGGCGCAAAGGTTCCACTGGGATCTTGCTCTTGCGTGCTTATTTGTCGTACTCATATTGGATCTACAAGCGCGTTGGAATGACAGACTGACCTGCCCTAAACCCACTTATTTCTGGTTACTCGGATTTTACGCCAATACTTTCGTTTCTCGGGTAGCTTTGATAGTCTCAACTTCACTATCCTCTCTAAAAGCAACATTAGCCTGCATTACGATGCAATTAATCTTAGTCCTGCCTCTGAATGTGGTTTGGACAGTATTCGGGTTTATCTGGCAACTTGGAAATATGTCAGAGGCACCCGAGTGTAAACCTCCAACCAAAGTTCCGTGGCTCATGTATTACTGGCTTGGAACCTCTGTTTGCATTGACTTATTTCTTATATTCTCCCTCTACTACCTGGTGGCATTTTATCGAGCTCGCAGACGCATTGAAGCGTTGCTAGTGGATATCAATGAAATAATGATGAATCGTTATTTCAACGAATTGACTGAAATGTTACAGGGCAGCAATGATTCAGAGGAAAATGGATTGACAGAGATCGAGATGAGCAGGATTGAAACGTTCAGGTACTCACCGAGCGCCTATCCCGAATTGTTTATTCAGCAAAACGTCTGTGCTGTTTGCACAGAAGCGTTTAAAAAGGATGAATTACTTTTTAAATTACCAATTTGTGGACATATCTATCACCAAAGTTGTATCAAGCATTGGCTGGTTAGTAAACCTGTGTGCCCTCTCTGTAGAGGAGACGTGAGAAGCAATCTATACAGTGCAACCGAAGAGCCCTAGCAATTATCTCTGTCACTGGAAATTCTATATAATTCACGATACATACTAACTACAACTATCAATAATTTATTGGTGGAAGAACTGAACTTGTTTTTATGGTCACAACATGCTTATTCAACGATCTCCTTGTGGATTAGAGAGCTTCCAAAATTAACAATCTATGGAATTGTGTGTTAAATCTTCAAAATTCTCATCTTAATGAACTTATATCGAATATTTATTGCTCATCCTATCTATGTTATAAATCAAACGTCAATATATTTTGCTTTGAATTCTGTGAATTTAGTTTCCTTCCTAAATAAATAGGGAATTCCAAGATATTTTAGGCATTTCCCACATGCTCATCTGAAAAACTAATGCGTCATGAAGCAATTTCAGAAAGCCTGCTGTTTTGTTTGTTTTGGATTTAATAAATTTATCTAAGGCTGGTAATCTAAATTGCTCATGGAGTACAAGATTAGGTTTGACAATTGGCTAAGAAGTGAGGAATTTTTGAAGGAACAACTACTATTCGAGGTACGTAGCAAATTCTGACACAGGAGACATTAATAACTAATGAATTTTCTCAAAGAAAGAAAGCAATAATTAATCAACAAGCTGCAAAATGCATGGAATTCGAAAACGCTCGCAAATTTAAGGAGTGCAAGGGAAGATTTAAAGTTTATCGCAAGATTTACAAAGCATTTGTGCAGGAAACAGATCAAGCTATCCAAGAAGTACGACCTTAAACCACGACTTCTTCTAATCCTTTTTTGAATATTCTCCAGACTTTACGTCAACGAATGAAAGATAAATGTAGCACCGTTACAGACACAAAGGAGTTTTTAAGTTGTATTCGTTCAGTGGCTGAAAGTTACAATGAAGACTTTACGAAGAAAATGAAATTAATGAAAGACCTTCGAAGAAGTTTCTTAAATGAAGTGTTGGAATCTTAATTTTCCTTAAGAAATTGCATTTCTTAGCAAACTACTAACAAAGCAATTTCTTACATATAGCTTCATGCATCAGATTGAACAATTTGCTTTCAAACTTCAATCAAATTACTTCTTTAGCTCTTAAGATGATATCGATAGTTATTAAAGCGAAGCCATAGTTGCCTTATTACCATTTGGATAGTGATGTACTCCTCGCATTATTTCTTCTCAGTTGAGATAAGATTCATCCATTGTATTGTAAATTATTTCATTACAGCAAATTAAGAAAGTGGCAGTTATAAACTTGGTTGAAGGATTAGCCTGACTTGCAATAAAAGCTTGCGTTTTATCAAAAGGAAGCTGAACTCTTTCATACTGCCTTTTTCCATAAATCATGCATAGTTTAGCTTTTTTGAAACTTTTCAAGGGTTTGAAACGGGGGATTTTCGTTAAATCATTTTGAGAATCGTATTCAGATTAAATTAAATTAATCAAACTCCCAGAAAAAAGAAACAGTTTTACCTTTTTGAGATGGATTGGAGAAATAGACTTGGCATGATTCAAAACAAGGTGAAGGGCCAACTTCACGCTCGCAAAATCGATGACCTTGAATCTGTCAGCAAGCTCATTCAAGTAAAATAGCTCAGTTTAGAACATTCCTCATCACCTCTCACCCAGGAATTTGATCTTGATGGCTCAGGACATCTTGACCAAAACGAGTTCAATCGTTTCCTTTCCAAAGCCGGAATCTTCCTTACTACCCAGGTAACTAATTGCATCCCATCAAATTGATAATTTTACATATTATAGGAACTTCGTTCACTCTACGACATTTATGATACAAATAAAGACGGATACATTAACTACGCTGAGTTCATCCAGCTCATCAGGGTATTTCCTAGCACCAAGCAACCCTCTAACTGCCACTTTTCCTCCTCTAGAACGAAATGTCTGAAAAAAGACTCGCCGTCGTTAAACACGCTTTCCAGTTCCTCGACTATGCCAACAGGGGAGTTTTGAAGCTCTCAGACTTAGAATTGCAATACAAGCCAAAGGTTCGTTGACAACACCAAACATTTCAGACTAAATTTGAGATAGGATCACCCAAGAGTGAGAACCAGAGAGAAAACTACTGACCAAGTTTTCCAAGAGTTCATCAATGCCATTAGAAAGAAATCTGCCGATGGTGAAACCATCACAGAGAGCCAATTCCTCGAATACTATGCTGATGTGAATGCTACCCTTCCTCATGAAAAGGAAGAATATTTTGTTGATGTAAGATTATTTTGGGCTTCTCATCCTCATATAAACCTTTGAAATAGCTTGTTCTTAAGACTTGGGGAATTACCACCAGCTTCGATTATGTCTCACCTGAGAGACTTGCTGATTTGGAGGTTATTCTCTATGAAAAAATCCGTCAAAAGACTGTCGGATTGGACGATGAAGGGAAAACCATGAAGAAGACCTTCAAATACTTCGACCTCGAGAATAAGGGAGTCATTGGCATCAAGCAATTTACTCAAGCGCTCGAGCACTTCGGCTGCGTGTTCACTAAATTCGAAATTGAGGCGTTATTCCGCAAATATGACAAAGACAACAGCGGAAAGCTCGTTTACGATGAATTCAGCAATCTCTTTGCTTATATGGGTGCTGGCACTAACCCCAATGTCAACCCAGTCTTTACTTTGACTCGTGTCCCACCGAAAGACGTGTTGAAAAATAACTTTGAAGACCTCCAAAAAAGAGGAGTCCATGGTCTTCAGGATCTCGCTGTTGCTTTGAGGTAACTTTCGATTGGGTTTATGTCTCGAATAACAAAATTTTGTTACACAGAAAAGCCGACAAAAACAAGACAGGAAAAATCAACAGAAGCAGCTTCACCTGGGCTGTGAAAGAAGTTGGACTTAACATGACCAAGCATGAGCTCGATAAGCTCTTCAACTATCTTGACAAGAACTATGAGAATTCTATTGATTACAGAGCTTACCTGGACCTTTTACGCCTTCCTTTAAATGAAACTCGATATGGTGCTGTGATCAAAGCCTTCCAATATTTGGACACCAAGAATGCTGGACAAATCCCTGTTTCAGTGCTTGCTGAGAGATTCAACCCATACGCCTCTACTAGAGTAAGCCATTTTTCCTGAGACATCCATCGAAAATGATATTTCTCTTCAATAGGTTCAAAAGGGCCTCGAATCTCCTGATTTTGCGAGACAGGCATTCATAAAGGAATTTGACGGGCTTATCTGGGTCACACTCCAAGATTTCATCGATTATTACACAAATTTGAGCACTCTTGTTGACGATGAGAAGAGATTTGTCACCTACGTCCTTGAGAGCTACAGTGTCGTCGATGAAAACAAGCCAGTTACTGATCAGACTGAAAAACTCACACAAACAGGTGGACTCAAAGAACTTAATGATACCAAAAAAAATATGAGAGTAAACCCTATTTTTGTACCATGACAGGATGCTTACTATTTTCATCAGGTGACCTGGGCCCAGTAAATCATAAGAAGAACCCTTCCATTTCTACAATAAGAGCCATTTAATAGAATGCAACCTTGAGCTCGTTTCGTATTATTCATCTGAGAGCGATTACTTCAATTTCATGGAAACATAGATATTAAGTTTGAATCTTGAGAAAAAATAGCCAACAAGCATAATTACTAAACCTTTAAACATTAAAACAAAAAATGCTAATGGTCAGTCTCTAGACTTCTGCTCTGGTAGTATATCCATTTTCATGAAAATAAATGAAGATACGAATTAGTAGATATCAGAATTTGTTGATGAATAGAAATCTTAACTTCCGTGTTCCAAAATGTACTATAGAAAAGCAAACCTAAGCTATCTTCAGATAGCTGCCAGTCGCAAGCGATGGGATGAGCTACATTGATGAATCATTGAACTTTGGCGCACTGCGCTTGAGGCATTAAAATTCAATTTTGAAATAAGAACCGTTTGACTTTTGTATTTAAACCAGTAGTGCCCGAGTTAAGAACTCTCAGTTTTGCAGAAGCCTTGCAAGGAGCTGATTAATAAAAATTTTTAATTTGAAATTTGAATAAAAGGAGGAGTTAGACAGTTACACAGGAATGAAAACAGGTACACTGAACAACTTGGACCTCACTTACTATCTTATCTTCTCAGCTTACTTAGATGAAAAGGATCTCGAACTCAAAAAAGATGTAATTGAAGCGAACCAAGTCAATGAGAAAAAGAAAAAAAAGAAAAAGAAAAACAAGAAGAAAAAGAATAAGGAGAACATTAATGTATTCTTATACACTTTTTCTCTGAGGTCTAATTAGTCTAATCAAAGCCTGTCATGGAGACCCATGCTAAAGAAATGATTTCAATCGAAAATAGTAAGTTTTTGCTTCCTGAGATAAATAGTAACCAGTGTATGCTCTTTAGTTCAAGATAAAGAGGACATTACTAAATCCTTTGACAAAGGAGAGAGTGAACCAACCAATAACACCTCTCATGATGATCTCAACAAGCATCCAAAGTCTCATATATCCGAAGAGCCAAATTTTGTTGATCCTATCCATCAGTACCTAGGACTTCATTTGAAGTGAATTTCTGACTTTAAATTAGAAAACCTGAAGACCCTGCCATCGAAAATGACTATCTCAAAGAAATCGAAGAAAATAATAGTGAAGACGAAGGAATCGATGACTATAAAGATGGAGGATATCACCCAGTTCATATTGGGTAAGATAAACTTGATGTTATATTGTGTCTAATAATTGACTAGAGAAGTACTAATCGAACGATATGTTGTTATTCAAAAATTGGGCTGGGGACATTTCTCGACCGTTTGGCTCTGCAAAGATTTCAAATATGATTCATACGTCGCTATTAAAATCCAGAAAAGCGCGCCTCATTACCTTGAAGCTGCTTACGATGAAGTAACTTCTATAATATACGAAAAGTCTCTCATCTAAATTCTTTGAAATTAATAGATCGAAATTCTTCAGACGGTTGCTAGAAACGCTGACAAGCCAGAATGGCTTCAATCTCTGAAGGAATACTATAAAGACGTAGGACTATATGCTGTGCTGCTGTCTGATCTTTTCTGCTCTTTAGGAAGGGAAAACCAGATTCACAAAGGATGACTGTCATTGTGTTCAGCTCCTCAACTGTTTCATTTACCAAACGTACTCAGGCAACCACTTTTGCATGGTGTTTGAGATTATGGGAGTCAATCTCCTCGAGATTATCAAACGATACAGCTATAAAGGAGTAATAAACAATTTCTTACGCTCGAAAACTAACTATACCCCAGATTCCAATGCATCTTGCGAGAAAAATGGCAAAGCAAATTCTCATTGGACTGGATTATTTGCATCGGATGTGCGGTATCATCCACACAGATTTGAAGCCTGAGAATATACTTTTATGCTTGACCAAAGAAGAAACAGTACACTTTGACGCGCTGTATGGTTAATTGACTCACACAACCCTTTAGAAAGCTATTGTGGAAGGCGGTCAAATGAAAAGGACTCATGAGTACGAAGAAAGAATCAAAGAGTATCAAAAGAAATACGGAATTCAAGTTGAGGAGAGACCCCAAAACCAAATTCCTAATCCGAACAGCAAATACTATAAGAAAAAGTTAAACAAAAAAAAGAAGAAACTGAGACTCAAGCAAGAGCAAGAGCAAGAACAAACTCAAGGAGTTGTTGCCAAAGAAGATCCTGCTGCCACAAAAGAAACAGCAAAAGTTGAAGAAAAGCCAGTCGAGAAAGAAGATGATGAGCCATGGTCACAAGTCAAAGAACTCGAACAGTAAAAAGTGCTTTGCTTCGACTTTATTTAATTGCTTGTTCTAATGTTAGAAATATCAAAGGACCAAAATTGGACGAGAACTTTAAACTTAAGATTGTCGATCTCGGAAATGCCTGCTGGACTCATCACCACTTTTCAACGAAAATCCAGACCAGACAATACAGATCTCCGGAGGTCATCACTGGACTTCATTACACGCCTTCAGCGGATATTTGGAGTCTTGCTTGCACAATCTTCGAGATGCTCACAGGAGATTTCCTATTTGAACCCAGAAAAGGTCCTAACTTCAAAAAGAACGACGATCACCTTGCTCAGGTATATATATCTAATATTTTAGAACTCTTCAATAAGAAAAATGAATAGATGATCGAGCTTCTTAACTTGTTCCCGAAGAAATATGCAATGGCTAGCCAGAGATCTAAAAAATTCTTCCAAAAAGATGGCCAGCTCAAAAATATACATAGTTTCCATTATTGGTCTCTCAAAGACGTTCTTACAGACAAGTAACTTTGTTTTTAATTCTTTTCTCTTAATGTCCATAAAAGGTATCACTTGAAGCCTGACGAAGCCGAGTCATTTGCGAATTTCTTGATTCCAATGCTCGATTACTATCCACTGAAACGTGCATCTGCTCGAGAATTGTTGCTAACAAACGAGTGGTTATTTAGACCCAAAAACTTAAACTATAAGATGACTGCTGAAGAGTATGAGGCATTCATGGCGAAGAAGAAGCTTGCGCAAATAGAAGCTGATACTCCGATTGAATGCCCACCTTACCTGGATTCGGATGATCATGAAGCAGATGATGAACTGAACGACTACAGTGATCAAGACGATGATGATGAACTTGATTACGGTCCTCACGATAATTATGGCTATCAGAAATACTTGAATAGAAGCTACGACAACGGCATCTTTGTTGGCCATAACGGAGGAATTGATGTAGCTTCTCTTGATCAAGATCCACGCTGGCAATTTTGCCGAGGACGAAAGCAGAACTAAAACATAACAGACTGACGTCTATCTTCTTTTTTTTTTGTAATTTATGTCAAGAACTTTATTCTTTGATGTATAATGTATATTCTATCCATAAGAATCTGATTGATTTGCAAATGTTTAACAAGAAATAATGTTGTTTGCGATCTAGATAGTTAAAATGAAAATACTAAATAGAAGAAGATTTTCAACAATATCTATAACTCTCGTCGAAACTTCATAGAACCTGAGAAGAGAGAATGGTTTTCTGGTAAATGATTGATTTAGTCAGCCTTTTTGGGTTTTTTTTTTTCCCCCGATACGTTAATATCGCCAAATAACTGCTTAAGATTAACAGGCGTTTTAATCCGTTACACTGAGTGAAAATTAATGGCTTCTTCAAAGGAAATTCTCAGCCCTCCTGGGCTTTCTTCTGTGGGAAAAAAAAGTGATCTTTGATGTTGAGAGCTCTTTATAGACTACCTTCTCTAAAATACAGCATTTTACAAAAATCTTGCTTGAAGGGCAGTATTTGCTAGAGATTAGCAGCGATTTAACTGTTGGTTACTATGCGCCTGTAATTAGAGTCAGCATTAAGTGATCTCTACCTTCAAGAAGACCAAACTGGCTACTTTCTTTCAAATAGGATTGCAATTAGAATAACGCACTTCCAGACTTTATAACTCCAAAACCAGAAAAGATAGCCAAATAAAATTAAACTGAATCACGATAAAAATGACATTTCGAGCTACTCTGCTTCTAATCTTAGTGTTCTTTGTGAATATTGCTTATTGCCAACTTTCTCCAGATACAAATCAACAGATTCTGAACGTATATGCTATCCCTCACTCTCATTGTGATCTAGGATGGCTGCAAACTATTGATACTTATTTTTATGGCAATGGCAAGTTCCTAGACGGTGATGCTGGCGGAGTCCAGTTTATTATTGGCGAGGTGCTTGGTGCAGTCGCAGCAGACCCAACGAAGCGATTCGTTTGGGTCGAAATGGGTTATTTCAATTCATGGTGGCGTGACAAAAGCGACGCAGTCAAAGATTCTATCAGGAAAATCGTTAAAGAAGGCCGATTCGAGTTTATTAACGGAGGCTGGTCAATGCATGATGAGGCTACTTCTTACTACGAGGACATAATAGATAATATGGCATTAGGGCACGAATTTTTGCTCAAAGAGTTCGGTGTCATTCCCACTGTCGGTTGGCAGATCGACACTTTTGGTCACTCCAATACAAATGCAGCGTTTTTCTCTCAGATGGGTTTTGATGCGTTTTGGACTGCGCGTATAGATTATCAAGATAAACAGATCCGAACAAAAGACAAACGGCTTCAAACCATCTGGAGACCGAAAACAAGCCAAGGAAAAGAGAATGAAATTTTATTTGGAATCTTTTATGGCCATTATGAAATACCAGGGAATTTTTGCTTTGACCTTCAGTGCTTAACAAGGTATCCACCCATTATCGATGATCCAGCCGCTGCCGGATACAACGTAAATTATAGAGCAAATGAACTCGCGGAAATCTTAAACACTCAAGGAACAGCTTTCTTAACCAATGATTTACTCATACCGCTTGGAAGAGATTTTGGATACACCTCAGCGCAAGTCAACTTTCAAAGTTATGATCGATTATTCAATTTTATCAATAAGAATCCTCAGCGTTACAAGTTAAATATTACTTATGCTACACCAACCACGTATTTGAACGAAATCTATAAGAAAAAGGTACCATTCGAGGAGAATACTGATGACTTCTTCCCATACTCTGACCATCCCGGTGGCTATTGGACGGGCTATTTTACGAGTCGTCCTGCACTCAAATATTTTATTCGCTCTTCAGCTAAAGATTTCCATAATGCGAAGCGCCTGCTCAGTTACACCGTCTGGAGAGGGGAATCAAACCTATTTGAAAGTTTTAAAGAGGAGGCTTTCAAAACCCTCGACGCAATGGGCATGAAATTGGCGGAACTGCATCACCATGATGCGATTACAGGAACGGCGAAGAAAAAGACCGTTTTTGACTACGTAATGGGACTCAACCGTGCCCAAGTCGATCTCGAAAATGTATGACATTGAACTATTTTCTTTGGTTAAAGCTTTTATGATTTGAAGAAACTTCTTAGAAAGATATTCAGTGCAAAATTTGAGAAGTTCACAGGCAGAAGAACAGACTTCATGACCTGCAAATTGAACGAAACGTCTGTAGGTTGCGATGTCATGAAAACATTCGAAGATGAGACTTCAGTTGTTGTTGGAGTATTCAATCCAGTTGCAGAAAGAAAATCGGTTGTAGAAATCAAAGCACCTCATTCTCGAATCCAAGGTATCCCCATAGTTCATAAGCTTATTCTTAATCATACCTGTTAGTTTATACGATGGAAGGCAAAACCATTCCTACTGATATAATTTGTTCAGGATGGTGAAAGTGATTGCCGCCTATTTTTTAAGGACACTTTCAGAGCTTATGATATACAATATTATATCCTGATCTCTGGAATGGTTTCAAACCGATTAATGCCAAAGGAGACATTAATCAAGGATCTCGTCAAAACAGTAACATCATTTAAATTCTCTGATGGCCAAATTTTTGAAGTAAGCTATATAGCACCGACAGACAATAATTTTATCTTTTTAAGGTCAAACCTGATTTGAAGACATTCAGATTGAAGACGAAAGATTATGAAACACAGTTCACTCTGAATTATAAATATTACAAGAGCCAATGCAGTTTTGATCAGCTCATGAAAATTTCAGGAGCGTACTTATTTGTCAGTGGATTCAATGCATCCTATATCTATGATGAGCCAGCGAACGTGACCATTATGCAAGGGAAAATAGTCACACAACTATTTTTCCAATTCGCTCAAGGACTAATAACAGCAAAAATCAGACTACTGAATGACGATATCACAGCTCCTGAAATAGAAACCTTTGTGCAACCTCTGATTCCTGGAAATACGGTCGGAAAGGAAGTAATCTTGGTAGTCAAGTCTGATAGAATAAAGAATAACCAAACATTTTACACGGACTCCAATGGAATGGAGCTTCAGAAAAGAATATTGAACTATCGACCAACCTGGGAGCTTGAAAAGCTAGATCCATGGGGAGGAAACTACTATCCAGTCACTTCGACAATCATGATAGAAGATATTGAAACAAACGAAAGAATGGCACTCATCACAGATCGGGCTCAAGGAGGGTCCTCACTAAACGATAGTGAGATCGAGGTTATGCTTCATAGGACTCTGCAATGCAACGATCAGCGAGGTCTAGATGAACCTTTGCTCGACCCAAGTAATATCTTTATTTCTATTTTTTGTTATCCTTCAAAATAATGATCTAGCTCCTCAAAGTTACAGAACGTCGTTGGTGTTTAGCACTCAAAATTGGAACAAAGGAGTTCACAGAAAGGTACAATTTGAGAAAGATCAGCCGAACTTAGTGTTATTGTCGAAAATACTTCCAACTCCTGGTCAGAGTCTCTCTCTCGAGTCTCTTAAAGCTAAGATGGAGAGCCATACAGAGTTGCTGAAGTTGCCTTCAGATGTCAAATTGCTGGTTAAACCAAACAATTTGACTAGCTTTGTTGTAAGACTTCATAATATGAATGAAGACAAGGCTGTGAAAGTCAAATCGACATTTTTATTCCCCGCTGAAGAGCTGGGAGAGTATGAATTAGTCGAGATGAGTCTTAGCGCAAATCAAAGGAAGGAAGATATGCTTAATCGTAAACTTGATTGGTCTACTTACAAAGGACCAATAGGCACAGCTAATCTGAATAGAGATTATCAAACAGGTAAATTTTCTCTTTGAATCGTCGTGGTTTTGATCATCACAACCTTCTTAGAAGGAACTATTCTCCTGAGGCCTTTAGAAATAAGGACTTTTCTACTTCAATTCCGAGATAGCTTTGAAAAAGATTACTCCGATTTTGGATTTTTAGATGATGACTTTGACGAGATCTCAGACCCGAAAAGCAGAAAAACCTCGCAAACAATCTTCAGCAGTATATTTTAGAAACTCGAATAGAAACAAACTAATGCATATTGAGATATAGTTTATTTTATGTGCTTTTCTTAATATCATTTTATTGATTAGATCATTTTATATAGCAGCATCCATAAATCAAAATACAGGAGTTTTTTGTGTTGATGTTATCCAATTATTTCAAATTCGATATATTTTCTTACACTTAGATATGTTTTGCGAAAAGAGAGAGAAAAAAAACAAAAAGAAAATACAAGTGGCGAGCCCTACTCTAAATTAGTCTACTACTTTTTGGCGAGAATTTCATTTCTTCATTCTGAATAGTAGAACGGAATCTTGTACGTAAAGATTTTAGCAGAGCTTCGTTGATGACTCGGGTAAGAGGATCTTCTTGAGTGCGAAAAGAACTGAGTGTGGACTCAGGTCTAATTGATGGAGATTTGAAGTCATAGCTCACTTCTCTATGAAGCCTGTGAGCTGAGGGAGTTCTAAATGAGCTCAGAGTGGGATTCAAGGATCTCACTTTTTCTACGTTATCGTAAGATTGTGCCAAAGCTTCATCAACCAATCTGCTAGAATATGGACTGGAGGACCTTTTGTCTTTTGATTTTTTTAGAGACCTCGTCACCTCTCTCTCTGCAAACTCTATCAGATCGCGATTGCTCAGTCTTTCTATTACTGTTGGAGATTCTATTCTCTTGACTTTATCAGTATCAGAAAAGCCTGTTGTTGTTTGATTTGCTAGAGGAGAATATGCTTTCGAGATTGGCCCATAGCATGATTTTGTCAGACGATCATGATATTTCTGACGATCTTCAAAATACTTGGGCTCTCCGTTTAAGCCAGAAAGAAACTGCCTTGGCGAGTAGAAACGAGCTTCTTCCTGTTTCTTCGGGCCTTGACTAACCAGGTTCGAAATTTCTCTACGGATATTTTCACTTGGTTGATATCTGGTGACTGACTTCCCCAAAGGTTCGTTAAACCATGTCAAAAAACTGCTGTAAGACACTTTCCCAGTAACACCCCTATTTAACCGCCGACACAAAGCGAAGATCGCATCAGGGTCGAATTTCATATGAGTAACCTCAAAGAACCTAGTTAAATTTGTGAAGTCCAGGCATCCAGATCCTTCTTTGTCAATAAGAGCGAAATTTGATGCAGTCATCCAGTCTGCTTGGCTTGTGAGTTTTCCAATTGAATGCTTTAGTTTCTTATAGTGATGGATTTCAAATGCAATGAAATCAGCAAGTTCTTTTTTTAATTCATTAGGAGGGTAAAAGAAAGTCGGAGTAATGTAACGAGATAGAGGGACTAAGAAATTTGAAAATTCTTGGAAATTCAATTTCCCATCAATATCTCCATCGTAAAGCTCAATAAACAGCTGTGCGTCTTCTTGCTCGGTTTTGTAGCCTTGTTGCTTCAGATAGAGAGAAATGTCTTCTGAAGTGATAAAATCTTTCTGGGAGCTCTGAAGTAATTTAAAAAGAGCACGATTCTCTAGATTGATTGAATGATATAGACGCTGGCGTATCTTTTCTGCAATTAGCTCTGATTCAGCTATTTCTTTAAGGACATTTGCCAATCGAAAAGGAAACATATCTCTGATTATACCAATAATTATTATTAAACTGAATAACGTCTCCGAACGCGAATAATTCCACTTTCTGGTTGTAAATTACTAAAAGTGAGTATTATTACAAAAATCCTTATTGATCTCTCGTTTCTATTCTATCGCAATATATATTGTTTAGGGCAAAATACCCCCATTAAGTATGTACATGGTACGGTTTTCTAAAGCTGCTGTTCGAATGGAATTAGCACATTTTTGTAAAATTTAGTGACAAATAAGAAATAATTCATCACGAAAGGCATAACCTGTTGATTACTAGTAGTTTATTAAATTCAAGTTGGCGAAGTGGAAAAATTTAATCAATTACCTTAGAAACGAAAACTTCACATTAGCTTCATACTACTCTCTACAAATTCTGATTCGGTTAAAGAATATCAATGCCCTTTACAGTTTACATTCGAAACTTTGATACTTAACAAATTTCTGATATACCAGGTACTTTCAATCAACTTTTGGCATAATATTTGAAATTTGTGCAAGTTGCTAGTGGAAGAACAATTTATTCTTATTTTCAAATTTTATTGATTATAGAATTTTGCAGGAACTTGATGGAAATAAGGAGTGAGGTCAAATAGCTTACCGACCTCTCAAGCCCATGAGAAGATATATTAAATAGCTATCTCTTCAAAAGTTCGAATTTACAACCTGAAAAGTCTAAATTTACGTGTATTTCGTTTGATCAGCTATCCAACTCTAGCCAACAAAATGCAATTGACTCAACCTTATTCCACCACATATTACTTTTGAAAATGCCATATCAATTCAAATTTACACTACTGGATAAATATTTCTCTTATCTAATGGTTTCGTAAAATGTATCAATGCTAATCAATTCAAGTTGTTTTGAATCTGGGTTCCAAACAAATTGATATTCAGTTGATATGGTTAGATCGGACAATATAATAAATCTTCGTTTTTGGAGAATAAGTTCCATTCTATTGTTGTACCACTCTTCTTTCTTTCACTAGGTCCAGGAAATAGTCGAGGTCTGCAATTGCTTTGAAGGTGTCGACAACGACCAAATACTTGTCCAATGCTTCTTTTCGAGAAATAGGCTTCCCTGTGTTCAAGCTTCTCACATCAACAATTGACTCATCAGTGCTAAGATGAATAGGAATTTGTTAACGATTCTTGAGATAAAAACTATTTCATTACTCATCGATATTATCATCAAAAAATAGTTGTTCAACATCTTTATCTCTTTCGTCTATTATTAATGGCTTTGCATGATCGCAAGAGAATCCAAACTCTTTCCAATGATGATAATGATCTTGGAAGGCCATAGCCTGAGAAAATCAAATAAGCAGCTGCTTGTATTCTTAAATTACCGTGTTGCTTGATTCCCTAATGAACTTATAGATCTGCTCAAGGCCTTCATAAATTTGCAAGCCTTCTTCTTTAAACTCAGGACTCGCCACCCATTTCTATTGAAAGGAGGCATATAAGCTGATATTTCAGGGGCAAAGCTAGCTTACTCGATCCAAGGTTCCAACAACCAACTTGATGTTGTCCCCAGACCGAATGAGCACTCCTGTCTGCTCTTTTCCAATTTTATAGTCCGCGCATTGGAAGAAAGGATGTCCATCTTTTCCATCATAGCAAGGGTGTTTTCCCTCACAGAACCTAGCCAAGTTACTAAAGGAGCCCCATTGTTGCAATTACAGGTTGAATTCCGGTATTATTCTCTCCAAATCTGTTCCAAAGGTTCTAAATACAATCTTGAAACGCTTCTTCTGCTCGTGTAGTTTTATTACTGTGTGAAAGAAAGATGGTATCAATTCGTGAGCATTTCCTTTGAAAATATCTGCGATAAGTTCCGCCTTACGATGACAATCAAATTTTAGGGTTTGCATTGAAAATAGAAGTTAATAGAAACTACATCTTCTCCGTCAAGTTTCTTTATTTTCTCGACAATTTTCTCAGGAAACTCCTGTGAGAACATATTAGCCTTGGATATGAAGGAACAAACTCTACCAATCGCTGTAAGACTTTCGCAAGTTCACCTTGGAGGTCTTTGCCTTTGCCTTCATTTGTCAAAAATTGACTAATAAGCATGGCCCTTCGTTCTCTGTAAAAGCAAGGAATTGTGAGAGGGACTTTTTCAACTCTAAAATACCGTTGTTTCTTATTATGCTCCTCTCTTTTTATCTCATCCAGTTCTTCCTCGGCAGTTTTCTTTTTAGTAACTAACTTGACATACTGTCTATTGTGGAAAGAATATAAAATGACTCTCTCAAATGTAATGTCCACTTATAGTTGACTAAGCCTTCTCCAGGAACCTTTTGAGAAAGTCCTTGATAAGCTAATAAATGATAAGATGATTAGATGAGTTTAAACAATGCTACCCAGAGTCCACTCAAGTTCGCCTGTTTCAGGATGCTTTTCATGTTTACCCCAAGCGTACTCAGGGATCAATTTCGTTAACTATAACGAAAGAATTCATCTTTCGAATCATTTTTTGTGAAGATATGGCTACCAATTTTTGTTTGTCAAGTCCCTGGACAAGATCGCTTATGAGTACGGTCTTGTTCACATCAAAGTGTAAGATAATTTCTCTATCTTTACTCTCCATTGGCAATGCAAGGTTATTTGTAATTTGGCCTGATGAAATAAACTCTTTTGGTGAGCTAAATTATGATGGATTTTTGGTCTGTCCGCTGATTAAAGTCTGCAAGATCAGAATTAGTTAAAATGATATCATAACTTATCCTAGAGGAATTACTTGGATCCGATTCTATTTACTATTCGGCAGTTCTTGATAATTAGAAGTAGAGGTTAGAAAATGTTCTCAGTCAATGAAATCTTAGTGGATTCTTAGTACCAGTTCTGCCCAAGTTATGATAAAGAATACCTTAAACTTATACCACCTAATTTAGTTTTATTCTCTATCTCGTACTAATTTTAAAACTATTACTTATTCTCTTCTTTTTTCACGATAAGATACTACCTATATTCATTCAGTCCCAGAATACTTCCAAAGTAGATTTATAAGGTATAAACACTTTTATTATCAATGGAAATCAACCAAGTTATAATTATATTTTCTTCTGAAGATTTAAATTTGCAAGTTAATGAAAGAGAGCAATGGATTGCTATTGTTCCAACCTGATAAATCTCTTCTTATATTGGTTAAAATGTAATGGTATCTGAAGATGAGCAGTCTTTCACAATGTTTACAATTGTCTTTAAAATGATATAAAATGAATGTGGAAATTGAAATAAAGAATAATCGGTATCGGTAAATATCTGAGCAAGAATCAAAATTGAGTATTAATGCTAATTAAATATAGAAAACAGATAAGTATGAAAGCCAATAAGACACTTCCTTTGAATAAAAAAAATTTTAAAATATCACTCTCTTTTCCATGTCAAATTTTATGACACTCTGAAATGTCATTGAATTAAACAAGCGGAATAGCAAATGAAAAGTGATACAATTAAGATTTGCATTTATGTCTCTGTTAGTCGACTTCCTGTGAGATCTCTTAGGACGAGGTGATATGAATGTGCTTTGAAAAGGAAAGCCTGGGAGCAAATGCAATTAAGCAGAATCTTTCTTTTGAGCATCCTGCAAATATCTATCTATAAATTATCCTATTATGTAAATTCCACTCTTGCTAACAGTGATGACGTGATATAAATGGATCATTATCATATGAGATAGTAATGAATATAGCAGAACTCTCACTTTCTTTTTGGAGTCGAGGGCAAGAGAGTTCTCAGAATGACTATTTTCAACAATGAGTTGGGAAGGAAATATTGACCGATTCTCTGCCAAATGTGAAGTCAGATGAGATGGAAAAGTTCTGCACTAAGAAATGCTTGAAGTTCAAATTTTGTTTTTCCCTGATATTTGAGCTGCTAAAGAAGAAAAAAAAAGCTCCTTGGACTAGAAGAGGTGCAAAAGTTCAAACTTTCAAAAAATCGAATGTTAAGGCTTAAATTATCGTATGCTCTTTCCATTTAACAGGGCAGAGAAACCTGTTTTGAAATCGCTTATTTTATCGAAGTTTTGGAACACTGATAAATTTAAATCATAATTAGCAGCTTTTATTCCAATAACATAACGATTGAAAAAATGACAGATTTAAATTCTTTAAATAATTAAGGCTAAAACCCTATTACAAATCATGACAAGATGGGCTTTTTTAGCTATCTTCATGCTGTCTGCTGTATCTGGACAATCGACTCAGAGTTCTAATGTCCAGCAGATAGAAGAACACGAGGGAAATGCTTACTGGTGGTTGTTCTTTGTCGCAGTTTTGCTTTTCCTGATCATCGGAGCTGTATTAGCAATACTTTGCTATCGAGCTCGAGCAAGAAGAGCTCGATTACTGAAACAGAAGGCTAAATACACAACAACGGAAATCCCCACTCATTTGTCCAACACTCAATTCCAACTTCCGATCGTCATGAGACAAGAATCAGCTATTGCAGGGGCATGTGTCAACGTCGAGGGCAATAAGCTTATTACCTTACCTCAAGACGCCGACGCAACTTCATCAGATGTTTCTGGAGTAAGAATATTGAACAGACGCTTTTCGGCAGAAGGTCCGGAATTCGATGAAAAGACGATAACAAGATGCGTCATGTGCTTACAACAAGAACGTAACGTAATGTTTTATGACTGCATGCATATCAGCTGCTGTGAATCTTGTGCTACAACGTTGCTTCAAACAAATCCGGTTTGTCCACGCTGCCGTGAAGCCATTATTAAGATGGACGTCGTAAAAGTTAAGAGTCAAAATGCTATTTCTTAGCTTCGTTGGGTACTATCCCAAGAAATGGAAGCAGAAAGAGTTGGTTAGTGATGATTTTTCAAAAGCAATTTAAAATATTGCTGATCATCAAATTTTTTGTATAATCCTTCTCTTATATTACATATTCTATGTTTCATATCATATGGTTTTCGTGCAAAGTTGAGGATGTGGTGAGTATATTCAATCTTAATAACCCATCTGCACTACAAATTTGCTCTAAGTACTAATCTGATAAATTTCAAAAATTTAAAGTTTTTAACTTGATCAAAAGCTCTCCAAAAAAATTTCGCAAGGTCTCTATAACTACCCAACTGTATAATTTGTCGAATGCTTGAAGGGGTACATTGGTCCAGATTCTGAAATGGAGAGGCTCTTAATTTTGAAGCTAGGTTAGGCTAATTAATAATAAAGCTATTGGGAGTGGAAATACAGAGGTTACATTCAGATCGTATGCATTCATACCAAACCAAATGTTCTAAACCCTCAAGGGACTATATTAAGTAGACAATGATAAACGAGAACAATCCACAAGTAATTCGATATATATCATCAAGCAGCTTAGAATATATTTTGTTACTTTCTGATCTGATTAAAAATTAAAATAGCGGTTCCTCAAGAACCTGAAATGTTCTAAAGTTTCAGAGAGGTTGTATAGTAGGGACTTTGATATTTAAGGAAGGTTGCGTACATTTCATCTTTTTGCTTCTTGGTAGCTATAAATCAAAAGTTAATGAGCTATTTTTGAAACAAATTTACTTCGCTTCTTTTTCTTTTTTTTAATTATTTCAGGAACATCTGTAGGTTGCATAAAATCTTGCGTGGGCACCTTTGGATATTAATAAAAGCAGCATCATACTTTGTTACCGTAGGGAAACCTTTTCCTGCATCCAATGAAGTGCTCACCTCTTTGCTTCTTAAAACATGAGATATTCGTACCATGCTATCACTTGAATCATCTAATCCCCTATGTTTGGGTTCATCAGTCCATTCTAAATGCGTCGTCTTTTTTGTATATATTTACACTTGGAGTCGCAGATAACTCAATTACTTTCATTTTGGAGTCTTTTCCCCAAACTAGCGGGAAATATCTATCCTCTCCTTTTCTTTGCTGACTTCGTGATTGAATGCGGATCTAATAGGAAAGTTTTGAAAATGTTCAGATTATATATTTCGTACCTTGGCTAAGTCTGATGCTCTCACTAACTGACCGAGTTCCCTTATGTTCTTGCTACCCTCTTTTTCAGGGTCTAACATAATGTTTTTTTGAATATGTCGCTCGATGTGAATATGAGATTACTATTTATGCCCTGATTAAACTTTTTATCGTGAACAGGAGCCAATTTGCTAAGGGTAGCCTTGAGAGTTGCGCGGTCGTAAGATGGCCTCGGCTTATCCAATCCGAAGCCATCATTCATGGAGTCTCGAAGACCCGTTTTTTTAGTGTTTAAGCCATAAAAACTCTTCACCTCTTGATGATGATGATCCCCACTAATATTAGGTAGACTTTCGAGATTTCTTTCGGATACCAAAGGCCTCAAAGAGAAACCTCCTGGTCCTTGCAACACGGCTGAGTTCTAGATATATATATGAATGGTAGCGTTTGTATCATGTTGTCAAGGCTGCTATTATACCTTTAATTTAGATTCGCTATCATCAACCGATTTTTTCTTCGGGTGATGCTCTGTAGATGGCCTCGACTTTTCATTATTCTCTTCGTTGTTTCGACGTTTGTCAGGCCTGCTTGCTGTTTTTGGTGGCTCTTCAATCTGCTGTTGAAATGACTTGTATTAGAAATTTATCTCGATATCTATGAGGTTACAATCTTGCTCCTTCTTCCAAATTTTTCAGAGATAATTCCCTTTGCAAACTCAATCATTTCCTCTGGTGGCATTAAAGACAAGAGAGTTCTAAATTAAATATGTATGCATTATTATGTTTTATCCTTCAAGGGTGATTTAAGTTTTACGGCTGAAAATGGAAGATTAGTTCCAACTCTTTGCCTCTTTTAATATTTTGTTCTACTGCTTTGAAGAAGATAATGTCAGTTTTTGAGAGTTTATCTTTTATCGCAGCCTCTTTCGATTTTGTTTCCTCCTTGAGCGCTGTATCTTGAAAATATAATGAGCAAAAAAGTATCTTAATTTGATCAAATACTTTTATATTGAATCCAGGTTTCAAGCATTTGGTATTGACTATGCCAATCTTTCTCAGTCATCCATTGGTTGATGACTTTTTCTGCAAACTCTCTCAGATGAGGCTCATTTGTTTTTTTGGACACTACACATAACGTCATAATCCCGCCTTAAAAAGTGAATGAAATTGACAGATCTCAACAGTCTACTATACCTTGTGACATATAGAAGTATTTCCAACGCTCACTTTCTTTGCTACCTGTCGAAAGGAAGGTTTGATGTGGGTTCATTCCACAGCTATTTTCAGCGCATTTCAGAGCTAAATTGAGTAATTCAGGAGCTGAATCTGTTGATTCTTGCGGCAAGCACGAGCTGAGCAGGATCTCATTTAAGGTGTGGATAATTTTATTGCAGATCATTTTCTTCAAGGTCGACTCTTGAGTCACACTGCAAATTGCACTTAACTAGTCATTAAAATAAATCAAAAATCCCATAAAGCTGTTAAGGATACCAAGGTTATTCTGACTTCTTTTTGTAACTTAGGAAGACCCAGCAGCCTGGCGATCTTTCGAGCCAATTCGTTATCACTTAGTATTCCTTGACCGATTGATCTTGCCACTATATCGATTATTTTGCAGGCAGTTTTCAATTGATTTGGCTGGAAAAGTTCTGGCTTCTCTAAGAGGTCCAAAATCCTGCTTATTTGCACGGTCACTGTCTCAAGGTCCATGTATGCCAGAGCATTTTTTAGGTTGACGTGCATCTGTAAATTTTTATATGTCGAGTCGAGGTTATTGATAAAAAGTGCCGAGTTAAACTTAGGCTCGACTGATGTTGCTCTGCCCTTATTTGAATGAAGAGTTGGACTATCAGTTGGACTTCCATTTCTACGGTCAAAAGTCTGCGCATGACTCTGCCTCGATCTATACTTTGATTGCTCAAATGCTTTGATAGGATATAACGGAGCTGAAAATGGTGACCGTATGTTAAAGGGTCTCTCATTCACTAGCATGGTCTCACTGTATATCAGCTCGAATAGGTTATTATTCGACCCTGACCTTGGTTCTTTTGGAGGAAATAATGGATCCAGTACGATTTCAAACATGTTATCAACCATTCGCGGTAGAAGTCCAGCAATAAAATTGTTAGGTACACCCAAATAAGGATTGGTGTTGACCTAATCGAGTGGATCTTATCAGATCGGGGTTTCAGAAGGGAAATTACCTCGATTAGCCAAGTCCGAAGATCCTCATCGATTAAAAAATCATAGCCGAACAGCTCAAAGCAATTTTTTCTGTTATAAGGATTGAGATTTTTCTTCCATGCCAAGAAAGTATCGATGATCAGATCCTTCATCCTCTTCAGAATATGCTTCTCGAAATCAAACTCGATTTTAGGATATTTATCTTTAATCCACTTTTTTAATGCCTCGTAAGGAAGCGTGTTTCCTTCTTCCCATCTTCCGTAATTATTCCCATGCTGCTGTAAGCAATTATTCGTCAGATGCACGTAATTGTTGGTGGCGCTCAAGTCATAGGAATCAGAAGATGTTCTCATATAGCCTTGCTGGCAGAAATAGACATCCAATTTGTTAGTAACTAGCACCCAAACTCTTATATCAAACTTTCTCTCATTATATAACAGTGGCCTCTCGATATATTTCTGAGCAACCCAGTATGTGTTTGCTGGCTTGCTCGCTAAAAAATTCTGGACGTCTTTTAATTTCCGAAATATTTCAATTCCTCTCCCTAACCACATCCGATAGCTCGTGAAAAGAGAGGTAATAATGAACTGAATTACCTTGATTCATGTTCGCAGGCTTGACAAGCCAAATATTATCTTGGCAATGTTTCGCGGGAATTGATTCTTTTTGAAATAACTGCCGAGATATGTCTTTGAACCTTGCTGCAAAATTAATTGACTCTGTATCTTCGACGCCTGCAATGAGAATGAAGCTAGTGGGTGTAGTTTCAAAGACGGTGTAGTTTGCAGCCTCTGTATAGTTTGAAAATTTAAAAAAAAAAATCGATGCGTTATTTGTACTCGCTTCATCGTTAGATGTGTAGTAACTTCGCAAAGAACGTATGAGCCCCGTTTTTGTGCACATTCCACGATTATTTTCAAAATGATTAAATACCTTTGCCCATGTAAGGAGACAGATAGTTAAAGCTTATGTACTTGCACTGGTGGCTTTGGATTTTTCTTTCTGATCTCATCGAATTTGCTATACATCTAGTTTAATATATTGCCTGTCAGAGAGATGCTCTAATCATGAATTTGCGGTCTCACCTCAGTAGAGAAGTTAACAGGCCTCCAAATCATTTGTGCGTTAGCCCAAGCATTTTTATCGTCTTCAGGAATCTTTTTTTTTTTGAAAATAGATAAGAGTTAGCTCTCTGATCAGTTGAAAATTGCTGACTTCTTCCCAGTTGCCTCTCTTCAAGAGAGCTTCTCGGATGACCTGAGGATTGTTTCCTGAGTATACGACAAATTTATTCATATTGGAAGTAAGTATATGCTAGATGAATAAAAATTTAAGCATGCAGTTAAATTTTTCTACTCAACGCCTGAATGCATGTAGTTACATATTTTTAAGGATAATGAAACTCAATTTTATGGCCATTGAGCAAATGAGTCAGATTACAGAGATGCAGAGAATAACCTCTGCAATCCAAAAACTCTTAATGGGACTTATAGCATCGTAAAACAACGATTATAGTGAATGATGTAAATTAAACACAAAAAAAATATATATACAGTTAACAGTTAGTTTTCAGGAATCAAACCTAAAACGCAAATAATCATTCTATATTGCCCTTTAAGATCTCTCTTTTATCAGAAAAGTGATAAAATGATTTGATACTTTGAATGAAGAGTGTGTATGAGTGAGACTCTCAATTATAAAGACAAATCACAAGTTTAACAAAAAAATCAAAACTCATTACGAGTTAGAAAGTATTGAGACAATATGTGAAATATAAGGAAGAACACTAGAGTCTGCAACCACACCAATATTTTAAAATCTCCTCTTAGCGTTTGGACTCCGTAAACATTAAATTCTATCTTTTTGAAATATTTTGCCCGTTGCCAAACAAAATAAACTACAAGGTAGAAGATGCAGTCCAATGTCAATTCAACACCGTTCCAAGCCAGTATCATACCAATTTCAGTCCAACTAAACATGGTGAAAAAATGAGTGAAATTAGTGGCCCTCACTGAAACCATTGATACTGCCACCACGATTAAATCAGCGATGTCGACGTATTGGAGAAGAAAGAATTGTAACGTAAGAATGCGATAGTCTGCCTCATAAGTTTTCTTTACTCGTAGCTCCTGCTGTAGGATCCGATCAAAAATAGTTTGCTTATTGCTAACTAAAGCAGAAGTAAACCTCTTTTTTGACCTTGTCATGGTTCTTTCAGAATCGGGTTGTGTTTTAGCTACCTCTGGCTGTTCATCCTTTTTTGGAGTTCTATCAGGTTCTGAGCTCAAAACTAAACTTCTGGAAACTTTTGTGTTTGATGATGATGTTGCTTTCGGTGTGCTCTCCATTGATGCTGTTAGAGATTTAGCACTCATTGATCTAAAACTTGCACTTCTGGACACCATCCTCTTCTTACAGCAGCAAATTCTGTTATCTCGATGCTTGTCAATCCATCTTTTCCAAATTACTAGTCTTGTCCCATATACCAAATAAATCATAGCTTTATATATGAATTTAACTGCAATCAATATTACAGCCTGCCAATGAGAGTCAAAAGTGTAGAAGAAGAACCTATATGGCAGCGCCGCAAAAATAATTGAGATTATTCCTATGAATTCTCTTGCTCTGAGGGAGAATTTATTCTCAATAAGCTGCATCATCATTTTGATAAGCCAAATTGCGATAGGGTAGATGGCAGCGACAATAAACGAACCTGGACGCCAATAGCTCCAAAGGACGACAAATGCTTTATATATCCCAAGAGATCCTGCGATCTGAAGAAATGCTATCATAACTAGAAAACTGAACATCATTCCTGTTCGAAATGTCAGCATATTCTTTACATTGTGATGTCCCTTCACGATTTTCTTCGAAAATTTCTTTTCTTTAACTGTTTGCTGATCTTCATCTTTTCCAAACTTTTCCTTTCCAATGAAAATATTTTCATTTGCATCAAGGGTTTTTTTTCGTAAAGTCGTCTTTTTGATGAGTTCGCTGGTGATTTTCCCTACCTCTTCTTGAAAATTCTTATAAACTTTGACATTAAAGAAGCTTGTTTGCTTGGAATTCATTCCACCGACTGCCTGCTGTTTTTTCACTCGATGCCTTGAGGCTCTCAAGTACAGAGAATAAATTATCATGGTCCAAAACACCAAAACTGCTTTAATTAAAAGGAGAAAGAATGGAGCACCGATGGTAACAAATGAAAAGACGTAATCCAAGAGAGTGACGAAAGCAACCATTTGAATGATACAGAAGACATGCATTGCTTTTAGGTTTTCGTATTTGTAAATAAGATTGTGATATCTCGAGATTTGGTAATTTTCGATAGCAGCCAAAGCAATTCCGATTGCAAGTCCTTCTATTGACGAAGATATAGTATATTTAATTGCTTCTTGCGAAAATGGATACATAGTAACCAGAGCTGTAGCGCAGATAAGGCAGATTACTAAGAAGTACTTGATGAAAAATAGCAATGATTTCAGGAAGTATTTCTTTTTTTCTTGCGCCGTCTGTTCAGGGACAATTGATTTCCGAGGCTTTAGTCTATTATCGGTTCCAGTTTTTCTTAAAATTCTTTGAGAGAAACTCAAAGATAAGTTATTCTGTGAAAAGGTCATACTGAGATCTTGGTTTTTTACGGTGGCTGGGGAGATTTCTCCAAAAATGAAGCTATTTGATGGACTTTTATCTATTATTATACTGTTTGGAAAGACAAGATCATTCCTCTTTGAGTCATCAACAAGTTGACTAATGCTAGGAGATCCCTGAAGCATTGCATTTGACAAGTTGATGTGACTGCGAGAATCATCAAGTCGACTATCGTTTTCTTTTTTTAACTCAATATCGTCGGGTGACACAATCCTGGTGAGAGTATTCGGAGCTATCAATCCTGCAAAGAAGCTCTTGGCACCAGTAATTGAGCTGGTAGACCCTGCTTCTCCATTTTGGTTTACACTTGCTTCTTGGACCGAATGATTCATTCTTGAACTTTTAAACTGAAAAATTACAACAGAGAAATGAAAATTTAAACGGAAAAAATTATCTGTACTGAGAAAACACTACAAATCTGATTCATGAAAAAATCGGCTTCTATAGCGTTGTTCCTAATTGAGATATCAGTAATCAGTCTGGCATTGCCACTTTGCACAGTTCAAACGTATCAAATTAATAGGAACTATGCATGCGGAACGACACAAAGAGATATTATTTCTGGTGCATCGCTTCCTTCCAATTGGAATGGTGCAAAAAAAGCAGTGTTTGGGCTTTGGTTTCAAAATCTAATAGACATGAGCTGTGTCAATGGTTGGGGCCTAATTTTCAAAGCAACATATGATATTAATGAGAACGATGCGAGGATACCCGCCATTTATCAAAGAATCAACTCGCTCTCCGGAGCCCAAGAATTGTATTTCGGATATGTCCCTCAGCTAACTCCAACAATTGATCAGAATTCTACCACACTCTTCCCTTCGATTGTAAACAATAACTGGTACTACATCATTGCTGTTGCAGACCTGACCCTCAATATGTTTTACATGTATCTCTACGACTCTACCGCCGTTGTGAACGGAGTCAGCAGTGGCGTAATCGTACATTTAACCCTGCCATACTACGGGTTAGTGCAGAGGACTTATCTTGCCACAGATTCTTTAGTCTATGGAAGTGATCCTCCTCTAGCCAATTTAGCTAGCATTACAGTCTCTTATCCTTCAGTCATTGTTGGTCGGACCATCTCCACTGACTACGAAATTACCATGATGGCATACACCCTTCAAGCCGATCCAGTAGTCACCGTCGATCTGTTTGGCATCGGAGCCATGCGCAGTATAATTGACTATGACCTTCTCAATAATATCCTTGATACGACTTCTTCCATCCCATACAGTACGGATTTCGGGACTACTGATGGAACTGCAACGTCAACGCTCTATTCGCTCTGGACGGACTACGGGATCTATCAAACAATCCAGCTGGAGAGTGCTTCGCAGACGCTGTTACTGAGTCCCTCGAAAGATTTCAGTTTTATTGACAGTTGGGGGTTCCTCTCGTTTGGAATGAGAATTGTGTTTAAAATGAAATCTCTGAGTTTTAGTTCGGGCTGTAGTTATCATTGGCTTTTGAGAAGAGCTCGAACTACGACAGGGGGTGTGCTTTTCGGTGTGGGAGTAAAGCAAGATGGGAGTATGGCTGTATCGTTTGGAAATACTATCGCGAGTGGAGCGACAGCAGGTTTTATCACCACAGGACAATGGATTACTCTGAAACTAGGCTGCTTTAATAGAGGGTTTACTAATAAATTTCTGTGCATGTTTCTTAAGTCTGATGGGCTCACACAAAATAGAGAAGAAATTTGGGTGTTTTATACAAGTGCTTCACCGTATACGAGTGATAGTACAACAGACCTCCTATTGATCGGGGGATCGGCTTGTGGGAAAAGTTCGATTTTTACTCTTATGATCAATAAAGGATTTATACCAGAGAGATTGGACGACTGCAGATGGGGATGCTCTCTTCAGATGCCATCATCGTCTTCATGTTATCATGTCGCCGATTTCTCAAACTCCTGTCCAGCAGGGACAACAAAGATCGCCAGCCGCACAGAATGCATTGCTTGTCCTCTCGGCTGTGCGACCTGTTCAGTAATTGATTTTTTGACAATGAAGCTGTCCTGTGTAACTTGCTCGACCGGTTTGGCCTTATCTCAGGTGCCTTCAGTGACTTCAACACCCTCCGTTTTGGAAAAAGTTTGCATATGCTCTACAGCTGGGCAATATTTCGACGTTGTGACAAAAACATGCAACTCAAGAACGACGATCACAGCCTCTTTTGATATGGTCTCAGGCACAAGTTACCAATTCAAACTTTCTTTTTCATCAACACCCACAGATATCGGCCTGCTTGCAAAAGTTCTTCTGCCCCAGATTACAACAGGAGATTATCCGGGAACTAGCAGTCCGACTTTGATGTTGGTCAACAATCAGTATTTTCTCATCAATTTTTACCCCAATAACGCCGTGCCTGCAGGTACAACTCTGTCTATCTCGGGAATTTCGACCTATAATACATTAGTCTATAATCCTTACATGCTATCTCCTCAGACATTATCTTACGTCTTTCCAGAATCTTCTTCTCCTTCCTCTCCTTCCTCTTCCACTCCTCAAACTTCCACTTCGACTCAGCCTGAAATTTACAGCCCTCGCAATATAACGACGTTAATGTCGGTGTTAATGATCATATTTGGATTATTGGGTTCAACTTCTCTCCCTCTTCTCAAAATTTTGATAGATATCATGCTATTCAAATTCATCAATATCAACTATCCTTCGAACTTCAAAGATTTCATTGTTCCTTACATCGGCCATGGATTTTTCATGCCAAATCCCTTTGGAGAAGTTGAACCAAATGCTTCTCTTATCCCACAATCAACAAACGGGCAATTTCAGCTTTGGGATATTAGTGTCGTGTTCCTACAAAACGCTGGATCACTACTCACGAAAGAAATTATTTGTGGAGGCTGTATCTTAATTTTCTGGTTCGCTCATTTCCTTTGCTATGAACTCTCTCAACTGAAACAAATTACAGAGAAAGTCTTATATATTTTCCAATGGCGGATAACACTCTGCTACTTACTTGCAGATTTCGCGGAGATCATGCTGTATAGTATCATCCACATCCAGGAAGGAAGTCTCAGAACCGCTTACGACCGAATGTCGGTGAGCGCAATTGCGATAATGTGGGCGATATATGTGGCATTTGGCGTTTATATGTTCTATTTGCTGAATATAAGGAAACCAAACAAGAAAACACTCGTAAAGAAGCGATTGGGTAACGCTAG
>ENA-UOTZ01000620-UOTZ01000620.1-compost-metagenome-genome-assembly--contig:-NODE-620-length-29610-cov-9.897979_pt1 | contig 29610 bp, 22 predicted proteins | sample MGYA00238144_ERZ746983 | MGnify/ENA primary metagenome ERZ746983 (study PRJEB28759, sample SAMN06268863) | compost metagenome | isolation source: single cell | place: USA: California, Emeryville, Joint... | reverse complement strand
AGCTTCGCGTTCTTTAGCCTTTTCTTTCAATTCAGCTTCCTGAAAAATATAGTTATATAAGTAAGTCGTTTCAAATTCAATTTACCTTTTGTAGCTGCTTGTACATCACTCCTTCTGCTAAACCCTTTCGAAGTTCGTCTTTTTGTGATTGACGATGATTTGTAGTTGGTGAAGCCAGAGATCCTGTACGTGAAGTTTTTTCAAAGTCTCTCTGGCGTGCCTTTTTTGTCTTCTCGCTCTCAACTTGGGCTGCGACGGCTAAAGAGTACTCTTTCATGTCAGCCTGGATCATATTGGGTTATAAGCAAAAAATGATTCCGCATTCAAAGAAGAGGCTTACAGATCTATGCTGTTGACTCTGGAGAGCTGCTTCACGGGCTGCTTTCATCTGGTTGTCAATGGCTTCGCGGTCTTTCGCTTTTTCTTTCAATTCAGCCTCCTAAATATAAAATCATTGGTGTAAGAAAAGTTTTCTTCCAGATTAAACTTACCTTTTGGAGCTGCTTGTACATCAAACCTTCGGCCAATCCTTGTCGAAGTTCATCTTTTTGTGATTGGTTATTACTGCGAGTTGGTGAGGTGACTGTTTTTGTATTTTCTTGTTCTCGTTTTTGTTTCTTAATGGCTTTTTCGTTTTCAAGCTGAGCTGCCACAGACAAAGTATATTCCTTCATATCAGCCTAGTTCATATAAATTAAAAATTCCGTGCTAAATCGAAGCTTACAGATCTATGCATTTGATGTTGCATTGCTAATTCGCGAGCTGCTTTTATCTGGTTGTCAATAAGTTCGCGATCTTTAGCCTTCTCCTTCAATTCGGCTTCCTACAAATCGCTTTTTTTAAGCACAAGCTTCACAAGGATTGTATTGCCTTTTGTAATTTCTTCTGCATCATGCCTTCCGCCAAACCTCTGCGAAGCTCCTCTTTCTGTGCCTCCTTTACCGCTAAGTACTTTTGTTGAAGCTAGATATTGAAATTCTCACAAAATATTCTCTTCACAAATTATACATCCTTCTCTGCTTCCTTCTTTAATTCGAGCTGTGCTCTCTCTTCCTTCTTCGCTTTCTAAATAATGGGATGATATATCTCATCTTTTTTCAAGTTTATTTGAGAATATACCTCATCACTTTCTACTTTAGATCTTGTCTTTTTCGTGATTTGCGTTGCGAGACTAATATTTGCGCTTTCTGATAGACCATTCGAAAACTTTTCATCATTAAGCTTCTTTTTCAGATTCTTCTTTTGCTTCTGCGCATTTTTCAGTTTCTCATCTTCTTCCTCCTCTTCGTTCTCCTCTTCCTCTTCATTCTTCTTCAAAGCTTGCTTTCCTGTTTTAGTTTTCTTTTTTCTTTCTAATTCAGGTGTTGGTGTCGTCAGCTAGTCCTTGTTGTCAAGAAGGAAACAAAATATTTAGATTACTTCAGATTCTCTCTTTTTTTCTTTAAGCTTTTTCTCAATTTGGTTGACAAGTTCTTCTTTGAGCTGCCCATTAACATCAATCTTACCCGGTTTTAGACTGACGCTTTGACTATGGGCTGTCTTCGACTTCCTTTCTCCATCTCTCTGGTCTTGTTTCTCTTGGATCTGCTTTTCTAACTCTGCTTTTAGCTCTTTCTTGTGTTTATTATAAAGTTGCAGAGCTGCTTGTCTGTCTTTCTCGTCTTGTTCTTGTTCAGACCTTTCCTCTTCAGCTCTGATTTTCCCAGCTGTTCTCTTTTTCTGTAATTGGTCCTGAAACTTTTTATCAAGGGCCTCTCCGACTGCTTTCGTGTCAGCACGAGCTGCTTCCTTGGCTTTTTTCATTTTTTTCGAGTCCGCTTCTTTGATTGTTTCCAGCCTTTGGAGCTCTTCTCGTTCCTTTCGAATCATTTGCTCACGTAAATGCTCACATTCGAGATCCTTGTTTCTTTTTAATCGTTTGTTGACGCAGATCGGACAGAGAAAACCGTTTCCTGATGGACTTGAAACATCGCTGATGTCGCTCTGGGGAGATTTTAATTGACTTGAGTCCACCTTCTTCTCTGCAAAATTCAGACAAATTAAATAGGTACTAATAAATTTCTTACTTGTATTACTGGGCTTTTCACCAGAACTTTTAGGTCTACTTTTCTCACCAGCATCAGTTTTTGTGCGATCTGCTGCAGATTCCTCTTTCATTCGTTTTAATTTTCCGTTGTTCGCTGGCTTCTCAGAAATTATTTCATCATCATCTTCCGAAGTCTTTCTCAGATCGTTGTTTTTCGCAACTTTTTTCTTTCCAGAGAGTGGCTTCTCTGGAGAGTCGGCTTTAACACGCGTTGGGGATTGTACTTGTACTTTTTTTGTGCTTCCTGAAGCCCAGTCCGTTTCTTTGTCATGAGTCTTCCGTTTTTCAGGTGACTTAAATCTTGAATCATTGTGTAAATCCAGCCTTCTTGTTGGATCATTAGAGAATTCGCTTCCACGAACTGAACTCTTTCTTTCATCAAGAAGCTTCTCAGGAGTCATCACCCCTTCTCGATCGGCTGCCTTCGCCTTTTGTCTCTGAGAAGGGCTTAAATATCGTTGGTATCGACTTAAGTCTCGCTGCGCGGCGCCTTCTGCACCTCCATAAATTGGGTCTGCCAACGCATCGCTGGTCATCATCGATCGATTGAGAAATAGGGTATTTTTCTCTCCATTAATGTAAGGAGAGTCAGTTAACTCTGGTTTATATATCAGTTCTCTATCTTTCGCAGCTTCAACTAACACATCTGTGACCTTTAGCACCTTTGGCTCCATTCCATCACCGCGAACAACCACGACTTCTCCCTTTCCTTTCTTCTTTTTGCTTTTGGCAACAATTTCCGGATTTTTCTGAGAGCATGAGCCATAGCTCTGGGTTACTGTGTCTGTCATCTTACTGTTTTGCAGCAAACTTAGATGGTTCTTCTCAGAAGCTAGTTTTATTAAGAAAATTATTTTCGCAGTATCTTCGCAAATTCGCTTATTGAAAGCACACAAGTATCCAAGCTAAGTGCTTTTTATAATAGTGCAGAGATTCATTTGTCAGAATATATTTTTCCCTTTAATAGTGCACATAATTTGTGTTAGTAGGCTCAGAAGAAGTAGTTTTCTCGTTGATTTGTAACAAAAGATGGCCTTGTATTCTCTCTGTGTGAGGTCGAGGGTGCTTACATTTATACCTCCATTGATAAATTTTTAAAATTCCAAATTTGTTTCTTATTTTGATTCAGAAAAAGCTCGAAGAGGGAAAATTTCGATGAATCAGCAAACTTTTGAGAAGCTATCTGAACTAGAGCAATGCGCTCTTCTGTTGAGCCAAACATTCAGGAACCCTAATGAAAATCAACGCAAAGAATGTGAACAAATGTTGTTGACGCTTGAGAAGGATTTGAAAAAATTCTTGGAGATTCTTGCAGCAATCATGGTTTCTCCAGAAAGTCCAAGTAATCACCTGGCCTTTGCCCATATCCTCATCTTCTAACTTTTCTAGTTATCTCGAAAGAAGTTAAGGACGCTGCCGGAAGCTATTTAAATAGAATCATCAAAAAGCAGACAGAAGCAGAAGATGAAGTCCCTCAGCAGATGCAGCTCTTCCAAGTTGAGCTCTTCTTTTCCGCAATTATCAAAGAGAACATGAAGCTGTCTCATCGTGTGCAACTGGGAACTTGTCTCAGCAACCTGCTAATATCCACAAACTGTAATTGGATGTCATTTTTCGAAAAAATTCTAATTGAGTCCTAGCGAATAAATTGAAGGAACAACTGCTCGCTCCCACTTTGAAAGCGATAGAACTGCCGAATAATGGAATGCTTGGAGGGCTCCTCACTCTCCAATGCATTACAAACACAATCCAAAAAGGGATGGATCTCCAAAAGCTATTTAATGAATCTATCAAAACATTAATCGCTAGTGGAGATAACCTGCTAAACCTCATTATTCAGGCACTCTCAGAGTTCAGTTTGATGACGAATCTTTCTGAGCAACAAAAAGATCAAGCTATCAACATGATTCTCTCAAGGTAAAAAACAAACGATGATCTTTATGATTTAAACAACTATTCCCGGCTAGCCTTGAGTCACTGCGTGTCTGGACGGAAACACTGAAAAACTTTACAATCAAACTCGGAGACGCTAAAGGCAGTTTACTCTACACAGTCACAAAACAAGCGAATTTGCTTGTCATTTTTTTCAAAATTCTCTGCTTGCAAGTGAGCACAGAGCTCCAGATCAAGGATTGCATTATCTCAACATGCGGATTCAGCAAACTCGATGATGTAATTAACGAAGTCAAAATCAAAGTCTTGAAAGCGATCAACATATTGACGAAATTCGTGTTTGAGGTGGACGTCGGAGGAGACAACACTAATGCTGCTTTCTTTGAAATTCTCACAAAAATATTGCCGATATTGCTTTCTACAATGCTCAAATTCTGCAAAACTGACAAAATCGATATTTCCGCTCAGCTTGGCGTAAGTTATCGCTACAGAAATATAGTTCTAATCTCGGCCTAATCGATCCTAGAATCCATCCGTTGAGTGCGTAGTGACAGAGATACTCAGTTTTTTGACGCAGATGTGCCAAGAGACGAAGTACTATGCACTCTTTGCTGAAATCAAGAAAATGTAAAGCGATATAACACATTTTTGCCTGAGATTCCTAATCATCTTTGCTAATAGGATCATCGTTGAAGTTATTTTCCCTCTGTTGAGAACGATTGACTCAGAAAGGGAAATCATGAACGAAAACCCCGAAGAATTCGTTCATCTTGCCCTTGATTGCTGCGACAAACAAGTATTTTGTTAAATAATCTAAAAATGCTCTAATCCGTTTCCTTGTCCAGCTCTCGGAAACCTTCAAAACGCAAGCTGCTCAATTTATGGAGCGACTTTGTGATCATATCGATGGCACTCTGACGTTCGTCGCTGTGATCGCATTCAATATCTTGGATTTCTCCTTCGCATCCAACACTATCAGCGATATCGATGAAAAATACAAACTGCTGAGCGAATATAAAGACTCTGTCATCATCGCCAGAACTTCCGCAGAGACGAGAGTCGAGACCTGCTTGCTCGTACTTTCCGTGCTCAGTTATACCCTACCCAAGCGAAGCGATTTATTGTAAGCGTTTCCGATCAGTGACAGCACCTCTAATTTTCTAATAGAATGCTTCTAGAGACAACCATCCAAGCCTACAACAAATTTTTCTTTACTACCAACGACAGTAATTTGCTCAATCTAAAACAAAAAATCGCTTAACACTTCCATTCTTTCTTAGTCTTGATAAAAAGTCGATATTGTCTGCTGATAAGCTACTACATCGAGAATATCTTCACAGATGCCAAAGGAAAAGAAGCTTATGCCATGCAAATTAGATACTTGATAGAATGCGTTGGCTTGAAAAGCCCTGATTATGATATCGTAGCCATCCAGGCTTGTGATGGCTTGAAGGCTCTCTTCGAAGAAGAAGAATTAGTCCCCAGAATTTCGCCTTTTATCAGCGACATCGTCGAGAAGTTCGCCAGCTATGTTTCCTACGTCCATCATAATTCATTTTTCGAGATTTTGCAAGAAATCGTGAAGTACTTGTTTCATTCCTTATAAGATTTGCTAAAATCACTTGCTAGATTGTATGCCAAACAGATTGCACCGATTGATGGGCTTATTGTTCTCGTGGTTAAACACCTACAACAGAAGATTTACACCGAACTTAATTCAGAGAAGGCAACAAAGGAAAGAATGATCATGAGTAATTGCTGGAACACAATTAAAACTATTTGCGAGCAGAAAGAATACATCAATTATCGAGATCAAATCGAGAAAGAACTCCTCCCACTTTTCAATTATATGGAAAAGCCGAATGATATCGACTTCGATGATGAAGTTATTGGAATAATGACGTCGTTTATTGAGCTCTCTGGCGTGATTACTCCAGTGCAATGGATTCTCCTGAAAACTTTCCCATTAGTTTTCGAAAAGTACAATAGTACCCTGAGCAGCGTGTTTAGGTGCTTGAACCTCATGATTGTCCATGGGCGAGAGTACATCATGAAAGAGGCTTGGATCATCGACTTGGTATGAATGCTCATTTTGTACGTTTGTATAATTTTTTGGCTAGCTTATCAATATGGCGAAACAAGCTGTATTCTGTAACGATATCGCTGCCAACGAAGCCAATCATTCAGAAGGAGCATTACTATTGCACTTGGTCATGCAGGTTGATACAATGCACTTAAGAAAAAAATAATAAGCTTCTCTCTTTTTTGTAGTACTTTGGCGACGCGCTGACGAATGCTCAATTTGAGACCATCATCATGATTGCCTACGAAAAACTCCAGAATGGATGCAAGAAGAATTTCTTGAAAGCAAGGTACACATTGGCAAATGCTCCAATTTACAATGCGTTGTTATTTTTGCTAAAGGCTATTCGAAATTTTCCTTCATGGTTTCATGATCAGATATGCGCTTATTGAACAAATCCTCACTCAGAAGCAGATTATCGCGCTAGTTTTCGATAGTTTGCTCAACTCCATCGACTGCTTCATCAGTCATTATGACAGAAAGGTAAGGATGAATGAATGAAAAAGGATTTATATAATTTTTTGATTAGGTCTTTGTTGTTGGCGCAAGCTCGATTTTACTGCAACAAAATATGTCAAGTTTCGTTGCAAATAAACTCCCTATGATTTTTAACAGTATCGTCACTGTTTTGAGAATCGAGAAAGCAGTCGAACAAGCAGAGCAACTCCGAAAGAAGAAAAAAACGAAGCCACAGGACGAAGATGCTGCACCTGAAGAAGAGGTGCCATCAAATGAAACTATCATCACTAGCTATTTGAAAGATTTCAAAACGTACTGCTCCCATTTAGATGCTTTATCTTCATGCTTCCATGCTATAGAGCTGATGAAAACGCCAATCTTTTGGGAATGAGCAAAGGTTCTGACACAAATAACCAAGGAGCTGGCCACAATGCCGATATGGATGATGACGATGATTACGAATCTGATGATGACGATGATGAGTATGGTTACGTGACTGCGACAGAAGAGGTATTTCTGTTTTATTGGAGTGTCAATAACACTGAAATTATGTAGGAGGAAGCCCAAGGCATAATTGATAACCTCATAACTGAGTTCAAAAAGAAGGACGAATACGAGTTCTTTAGACAAGTCGTGTACAAGATCAAAGAGGCCAATTTGCAAGGATTACAACAAATTGTCGACTGTTTGCCTGAGGCCAAAAAGGTCTATCTGAGACTCGTTCTCCAGAGTCATCGTGTTGCTACTGGCGCAGGAACGGAGACAGTGGCCAGAAAAATTGTGAGTGTGAAATCCAAGAAGTCAGTCAATGATCAAAAACAAATCACTTTGCCTAACAATACTCCCGGCACGTTATAAATTGAGAGAAAGTAGTGCATAAATTTGTGATATAGTTATGCAGTGATCTCTCAGATGTTGATTAGGAAAAAATCCTTTCGTGTTCATCATTTCTAAGATTATCCATCTGTGTGAAGCAAAAATGTGTGCAACATAGTGAGTGAGTTGAATGAAATTGATCAAACAAGCTCTGAAATTAGTGTTTCTTCTTTTAGAAGAGGTAGATGAAGGAAAATATATAAACAATTATGGTCTTTATTCAGCAATGTGTTAAATTTGAACCAACAAATATTAGCAACAAGGTATAGAGTTTCATATTTATTGTATTCTCTATGAATATGGAAGAAGTTCGTCTGAAAAATGATAAATTGTATAGAAAGCATTGAATCAGTTTTGCAGGAGCTCGATGAATCGATCGAGTTTTTATACACCATGAAAAAGAGTCTGAAAAAAAGCTTATTTGTCTATTACACTATATTTAATAAAGATTTAGAACGCAATAAAAAGGCTTAATTTTAAAGTCACGCCTTAAAGTAATTTGCTGTCCAGCTTGCAAATGCCACGTATGATTTAAGCCTCACCATTACCGTTGCATTCAGCAATACGAGGAATTCTCAGCCAAAAATTCTAATTTTCGCTCCAATCCCCAAGTTGTTTTGTTGACTTTTCAATTCCTAATTCAGTTTTGACCTATCTTTTACAGCTATTGCCCTGACGACTATTTTATCAAATAAAATAATCATTAAATTGGTGTGACACACACTATTGCAGGAGATGATATTAAATAGCTCTTTTTACCGGAATCAAAGAGTGTCTGCCACGAACGGCTCAGCTCTTGAGGATGGAAGAAGTTTGTTACATCGGCTTCAGAAGAGTAAGTGGGAGAGAATTGCCATCGAAGATAAGGCAAATACTTTGGAGAAAAACATTCAGAAACTTCTTGTCGAGGAGCATACCGTTCAAAAGAATATTAGCATACTAAAGAAGAAGAGTGAGAATCTACTAGAAGCCCGGAAGACCGCTCAATACCTTTCCATGATCAAAGAGCAGGTAAAAATTGAAATTCCTGGAGATCAACTTAACAAATCCAGGCAAAACAACAAAAAGAAGCCATGGTGATTCGGCAGTTCGAACTAAACAAGTATCGAAAATCAGAAAGCGTGATGAATAAATCCATTGTCTTCGCCGATTATCAGAATATGATAGCTAACGTGGGAAACTTGATCAGAGAACAGATTGAAGTAACTATCCTTGCTCATAGAATTCCGTTGCTCTATAATTTCTGCAGAAAGGACATGAGTTGCATCGAAAGGACATGGAAACACATATAATCAGCAATTGTAAAAAAGCAATTAAAGCGAAGATGGACGAAAAAACTGCCTTTCGAAAGAAGCTGAATTTCCTTGTAAGTCCTCTTTGTTGTGGGGACATAACTATTGATTGGGATATGCTAGATACAACAACATGAAGTTGCTAGAGACACCTACAAGCAGAAGATTAGCCTAGAAAATCTCCGTATTAAAGAAAAAAACGTAAAGCTCTTCCATGATTTTTGAATAGACATTCTAATTCTGTTAAGCAACAAATGAGGAGTTTAGTCGAACAGAGAAATAGACTCGTGCAGAGATTGGACTTAGCAAAAAGGCGACAATATAACGAAATCCAGAATTTCGAGCAAATAAAGAATACTCGATTCAACGCTACGTTCAGTGGCTCAACCTCGAACGTATCAGCTCAAAAAATAAAGGATGTAATCTCTGGGAGAGAATCAAGTGCTATCAATACGAACAGCACTGATGTTTTCACAACTAAACGGTCAAGAATGACCCCTTAACGTGATATATGATAAAAATTATGAGTCTATTACTAGTGTAAACAAGATGGTGCTAGACTAGGAATAATTCTCCGTAAGCCTATATACAGCCACAGTTATTTAATTTTTTCTCTCGTTATTCCTGTTTTACAGAGAAATGTTTCTGTTATTTTTTTTTTGTCAGCGTTTTATGAGAAATATTTTCACACATACATTCACACACGTTCTGAAAGAAACAATTTTAAAACCATAGCCAAAAAAAATTATTGAACTTTGCGATTCCAAAATCGTCTCTTTTGACAAATAATTTCGGTATATAATGCTGGTATTTTCTCATGATTGATTTTTATTTTTTCTTATATTATTTTCGATGAAATTCCGCAATAGCAAGATATTACTTTTGGCTATTAGACACATTCGGTCTGAGTGTTAAGGTTTCTGACCCTTAAGAAGCAGGTTCCATAGGTTCATCGATCCATCATTCTGTGGGATATCTTTGGGATCAAGCTGTCCTAAATTTATTTTAAGTTCGTTTTCCATCGACGGCTGAGGAATAGGGACACCTTGATCGTCACGGATCGTAGTTTCTAGCTGAGCAAGCTCGACTCTTGTCGAAGAAAGCAGATTTTCAAGGGAGTATAACTGCTTAAAAAGGAAAGAAATTTTGTCTTCACCGTTAGAGTTCGGGTCGCTCATCATGCTATTGACCATCTGATAAAGATTGCCAATGTTATCAGGTTGGGCTGCAGCGCCAGCGTCCTCGTTCGGCTTTTCTATTCCTCCAAGTTTAAAGCCGCTGAACATGTCAGCTATTCCTCTGCTTTGTCCTGGAAGCATCCCTGCTAGCCCACTTGCGAGTCCTGAGAGGCCACCTAATAATCCCTGTGGCCCAGAAAGGCCTGCTAATAAATCGAGCTGAGGTTGCCCGGTTGGTAAAGCGGATGGAAGTTGAGGAAGTAGGTCGAGCTTTCCGCTTAAGAGATTATCGTTATCATTTTTGGAGGGTTTGGATTGAGCAGGCTTTGGAAGTTCGTTTGAAGTCTTCTTTTGAATACCAGGCATCATGCTTGGTAAGAAAGATGAAAGGTTAGAAGAGATCTTTCCAAGTTGTAGCTGGTCAGCAGAAGGGTCGACGGTATCTTTTTTATTTCGTGGAGTAAAAGACTGGGTGGCATTGTTGGGTAAATGGTCGTGTTGCAAACCATTCAAATCGAGTTTTCCAGTATCAACCGCCTGGTAGCCAGAACTCTTCTCTTTTCCTTTTCTAGTTCTTGGTTCGGTGCCAGCCTCCACTTTCAACCCAGGGAGAGTTTTCGGTGGATTGCTGAGGATTCTGGGACTAAAATTCTGCTGCTTGCTTTGCTTTTGCTTTTTCGAATTTGCTTCTTTGGGTGGTTCCATTTCATCTAAATTATTGAAAATTGAAGGAGGCTCTTTGAAAGAGGTTTTCATATTGCTTTCCTTCTTATGATTTACCGGCAGTTCTTTGCCTTTTTTCAAAGCGTTAGGATGCATTTCGTTTCTTCTCGTGTCAAAATCATGTTCACCTCCTTGATTGTGAAGTTCTTGGATGTTCAGGCTTACGAATGTTCGATATTCTTGCTGAATATTGTCTTTACAGTAGCTCATAATCTTCGAATGTAAATCGTTAAGCTCATGATAAGTCCCACGGACGTCGCCGTTTTCATAGCAATGCACCAGCCCTTCATTCGGACCTCTCCATGGAACCATTTTTCCATTTCTATATTGAATTCTCCCCATGGGATCTGACCTTTCGTGTTCAGGTCCGACCTCTAGCTCCATAATGTACTCTTCGAGCTCTGAGTCATTTTCAATCAATGTTTCCATTGGAACTGTTCTCTGTGGTGCACCCATCTGTATATTTATCTGCTGAGGAGGGCGTGCTCTAATAGGCTCATATCCAGTGCGATTGTAATTTGCCTGCTTGGGTGCCATATATTCTGTGTTCCCTCCTTGGAAAGATGGAAAATTGCCATGTTGTTTCATCATAGTCGGCTGCGGCTCAAAAGTTTGAGGTATGAATTTATTGCTTGATTTATTGGGCATCATCATGTTGTCTTTCTGATGAATGGGTTGTTGCATCATCGGCATGTTCGGTTCTTGCTTCACATTATGCATGTAGGGTTGTTGCTCTTCTTCACATACACCTAGCTCACGATCTATCTGATGATGCATCAGTTTGTAGAGCCCGCCTGGTCCTTTATCATTAGTTTCTCTATTCATCGGATTCTGAGGTGCTCTATTCATTTGCAGGTCATCTCGCTTGCTTACTGGATTATTGCTCTGCATAGGAGGCTGTCGGACGGCGTTATAACTTGGAATTTCAACATTTCTCTTGTCTTGGAGGTTCACAGCCATATCGTCACCTCCTGATTCTTCTTTCAATCCAAAAGATTCAGCCGCTGATAGCATTTTCTTCTTATCAGTCGCGATTTTGCGCAAAGTCGAATAAAATCTGTTCTTAATGGCATTTTCTGTCCTTCCCGGCATGAGTTTGGCAATTCTGCTCCAGGACGAACCATAGGTCTGATAATACTCAAAAATCTTCTCGTCTTCTTCCTCAGTCCATCCTCCTTTTTTCACATCAGGATTCAAGTTGTTAAACCACCTTTCTCGGCATTGCTTGCCTGATCGACCTTTAATATAAGCTGATGCTTGTGTCCATTTGTTAGGTCCTTCCTGTGCGACCCATGCTATCAATTTTTGATCTTCTTCTTGGGTCCATGGCCCCTTGATCAGACCAGGTTTCAGAATCTTTGTCCATCGGTGAAGGCATTGGATTGAGGAACGACCTGGGATATATTCAGCGATTTTCCTCCATTGTTTCTCTCCAAACAATGGAACGTACTTCCTCAGAAGTTCATCTTCTTCAGATGTCCACTTTCCGGTTTTCTGAGCTTCCCCAGTTTCTTCCTCTTCTCCTTCGTATTCTTCCTCCTCAGGCTCTTCATCTTGTTGAGCTTTCTGGTTATTACGCGAGGTCTGAGTTTGATAATATTGATCTTGACGATTATGTTTCATCTTTTGGATGCTTTGATTGAGATGCCTGCGTTAGATTTGTGTATAGTTAATTTTAAAAAATGAAATTCGGTCTTGATAAGTTGAAGTAGCCTAATTTACTGTACGTTTATCAAGCTAAAAATGCGTCTTGCATTAAAGAAATAAAATAGGTAACTAACTCTAACAAAATCTAACTCCATTTGCTATTTATTTTATATAAGTGAAACTCCCAACACTTTTGATGTTGGAGCAAATGGAGGTTAGTTGAGGAGTACGTTTTGAAGTTAGAATTACTCAAAGTGTTCTCTCATTTTTTTTTTGTTTTTTGGATTAATCTCAACAGAAGTGTTGTGTTGATTCAGGTTACTAGATGATGATGAGATAAAGGCACTGCTATTAAAAAAATATAATATACTTCAATATATGGAGAACAAAATATCACTAGGTGATATTTCTAAGACAAAGAGAAGGATGGAAATATTTTAGTCAATCTCAATCTTTTTCTCTTTTCTCCATATAATGAGAAACCCATCGAAATAATGAGACACCTGTTTGCATTCGGTCACGAGCTATGACTGTAGCAATGTATTACGAATAATATTCAGAGAAAAAAGGGGAAGCTTATCAGAATGTGATATTATTTGTCGTTGTGATTCCAGAAATGCCATAAAGATGTTATATAGCTTCTCCTCTTTGTAGATTGATTTGTTTTGGGGAGTTGCTGAATCATTGCGAGAAAAACCCCTAATGACCCCTCATCGAATTCTGAAGGCAAAAGCTCAAAATCTTGCGAAACCTATCGCTACCACTTCTTTTTGAGAAAATGGCTTCGCCAGACACTTCGCAATTTGAAAAAAAAAAACTACTGGTCTGAACACAACAGAAAATCTACAACGGTTCTCTGATCTAGAATGCATATAATCGACGAGTCGCCCATCCATTTTTTGATATCCATTCGTGAAACAGTGTTCTTCATAACAATCTTTCAAAACTGATATTTGTTCTGTGAAAATGCAGAGGGAAAAAAAAAGGTACCTCTTGCATACAATCCTACTGATTTTAGATTATCGAACATTTAATCGGGATCTTTATTTGCGTTCCCATAAAACCCACAAAGTTGGAAAAATGAATCCCAAACAATCCAGTTCAAGCACTCATCCTGGCGATTTCGAAAGTGAAGGAGCAGCAATTAACAACCCGTCGATAGTAAAATACGCTGATCTGCCAAACCGTTCAAAAATCATCCCAAAGGGAGAAAAATTCCAGGACAACTTTCGAATCTACTTCTGGATGCTCTTTGTTCTTGGGACAATCAACAACACTGGCTATGTCCTCGTGAACTCTTCTGCTCAGTCTCTGGCCACTAAGTTCCATAAAGAGAACTTTATGGCAGTCTTTCAATTGTAACACTTTTTCCCTGTTTTCCCTCCAAACCATCTCTATTGTGTTTAGCATGTTGATTTTCACTGGGGTTCTTGTCAAAGTCCTCAATTCGAAATACTTCATCCAAATACGACACATGCACAAGATCATTGCCGTAGGCTTTCTCCAGTTCACGGCTTTCAGCATTATCGCAATAAGCATCCAATCTGAGGCAGAAGCTGCGTTTTATTTAGCAATCATTGGAACGATTTGTATCGGAGCTGCCAGTTCTCTCGGCGAGATCACAACTATTGGTAATCACATGACTCTGTGACTTTTCTGACGATCAAATGAAAAGGTTTCCTGAAAGGATTTTCTCCAAAAATTGTAAGTGGATGGAGCAGTGGTACAGGCTTCGCAGGAGTTTTCGGAGCTAGTTATAACTTGGCTGTGAGATATTATAAAGCCCCTGATGTTATGGTGAGTGCTTTGATTTGATTATTCACTAATTAATGAATTAGATTTTCCTTGGAATGACGCCGATAAGCATACTTTATATCGCGTTGTTTTACTCTTTTAAAAACAAAATAATTGCTGAGAAACACCCTAATGTCGAGAATCCTGGAGTTTCGGAAGTTAAAGAGGAGAAACAGTCTATGTATAACCAAAAACTTAATTGGTCCAATTTTAGAAGACTTTGCGGAAGCCTCACCTATTTCTCCTTCAATCTCGCTGCAGTAACCTACTTTAATAATGCAATAGCATCACAATAATTCGCTCTTTAGGTATATTTCCTTGAATATGCTTGTACCACCGGATTTGGAGACCGCTCAACATTGGAATATTCAAAGAGTACCCAGTTCTTGGAACAAAACGTATCATTTATTCCTTTTCTTGGTTGAAATATTGAGCTATTTCTATGAAAATATAGTCCTTTATCATCCTCCAGGTGTGCTACCAAGTCGGAGTCTTGATTTCTCGATCATCATTGGTATGTTTCACCATAGAGAAGGTTGGGATTTTGACTGCTTTGCAATTCATTAATTTCGTGTTCTGGGCATTTATTGCTTATTTGGGAACGTTCTCGCTCGAATTCCAGTTTATTCTGATGCTCTGGGTGGGACTACTCGGTGGAGCTTCCTATGTTAACGTGGTCTATCTCCTCCTTCAGACAAGGAAAATTAGAAATGAGGATAAAGAGGTGTCGTTTAATATCCTCTCAATCGCCAATGATTTTGGAGTACTCGCGGCATCGTTGCTTAGTCTTGTGTTGGCAAATACTTATTATAAAAAACTCTAAGAGAGATTTCATTAATAATTGATTCTCTAGAAGATCCAAAAATATTTATTCAGATATCTGCTTAGTTGTAAATCTGTTTATATTTTTTGTTCAACAGATCATACAAAACAAAAAAAAATAATAAATAAATTCAAACTAATCAGCTTTAGTATGTTCCAAAAGCCAAATTTCTGGAAAAACTGACTCGGTAGCCTGGTTAACTAATGAGGAGTCAAATATTTCAGAGTGAGAACGTGTTTCTGACTTGGTTTTAAGATAGATTGAAGTTTGGGAGTAATTTAAAGTTTCATAAAGTTATTTCGGGCTTGCAAAAATATTCTTTTTGTCAGTTTGAAATTAAATCCATTCCCGAAAGAAAAAAATAAAAGAAAATCAAAAAACCAGGCGTTAAAGATTACGAATCTTAGTTTTGTGGATTATCAGAATAGACGTCCGATTGAAGGGAGTGTAGGAGAAAAGAAGAATGTATTTCAGGATCGCCAACACTTTGTACTACAAATGTGAGAAGCTAGCGGCCAAGACAAGTGAAATCTATGCATGAGAGAAATAAATCAAGTCCGTAACAAAAATGTTAAACTTTGTATGTAAAGAGCCTTACTAAACGCGTATAAGGAGAATAGTTACATTCTTCTATTTAGAAAGTAGGATCTAAACGTGAATATCGAGAATTTCTCCTATTTTTTTAACACGCGAAATAAACTCGAATTGAATTTACCTCGTGTGATCTACACAAGCTAGAATTCTCTTCCATCGAACAGGGAGAATACTTGAAAGTCGATGAATAACAACCCAAATTGCCCAAGCATCTGGGTGATTAGAATGAAAGAGCCGGCAGTGTTCTAAAAAGAAATCTTCTGATTTTAGAACTCGAAAGCAAATGCTGTCCCACTCTTTGGAATGGTACCGATTTCGAGGAGTTGGTGAAAGAGAATTTTAGAGCTAGCAGCAACTTTTACACATAAAGTAAGCCTCTTCATGCGCTTTTTTTCGAAATGAATTCACCTCATAATCCGGTCTTTTTCTTTTTTTTTATTTTGACAGCTTCTCATCCAGAAAAACCGTGTTTTCGAAATTCGAAATCATTAATTAAAATCAACGCAAGAAAATCATTTGTAAAACATGGACTTTCTCCTTCGCTTTAAGTCTCCCGTCCACAATCAAACTTTCTCTGAGACTCTCTCACTCAGACTCAAAAGCCGATGCTATTTAGGTGTGGCCGTAATTGCTGGCTATATTGTGCTACTAATTAATGATGCTCTTACTAATTCCGAATCAAAGGCGAATCACATTTGGGATTTTTCAAGACGCTCTCTGCTTATTGTATGGATACTTGTAATGCAATATTTTTGTCGAAAAACAATCAAGCTTATACGTTATGCAACGATTATCCAAGTACTGTTGGACTTGATCATCGTTTTCTTAGCATCAACTGATTATGCTTGGACAATAATCAAGGATGGTGACCCTGTGGGACCTGCTGATATTAGAGGAGGAAAGCTAATTGGATGGGATAATGGTGTTTTATTCTCATGCAGTCTGCTTTTAATTAATTCATGGTATCTCCGGATCTTGGCTTGCATTATTAAGTTTGTAATCTTCGCTACGTTGATGCTGACAGCAAGTGACGTTCTGGATTGGCATGTTGGGATTCTCGCGGTGGTTCTTCTTGTACAAGCATACGCAGTCTACAATCGTGAACGATTCGATCGAAATCGGCACATAGACAGTATCAAAATTTTTCAAGACTCGCAAGCCGTCTTGAAGATTCTTGATGATATTACGGAAGGGATTTTGATCATTGATGAATTTAAGAATATTCTGTATATGAACTCACCTGTGAAGAAGATCTTCCAAACAGATAACCCAAGGTTGACTCAGTTATTCGCAAACGTTTCAGTAAAATCTGTCTCTTCAGTTAATAACAGCTGTAACATATCATATACAGTAAATTGGTTTATTATGAAGTGCTTAAGCTCACGCTTTTTTTTAATTAGGGAAATCAGATGGACCAGTATTATGAAGAGATTTCATCGTTTCTGCTCAATGTTCCCAGCGATAAGCGCGAATGCGTCACATTAGAAGGCACAGCAAATTTTTTTAAGGAATTCAATTCTCGCACCTATATAGTGAAGTTTACCAATTCCACTTACCGCGAGAGGAAAGTGATCGTTGCAAACATCACTGATACGACTGATAGAGATGCTATTATCTCGTTAAAGCATAATAACGAATATAAAAGCCGTCTTCTAGCCTCCGTGTCCCATGAGCTAAGGACACCACTGAATGGAAGTATCAATTTCACTGAAGAAGCTCTCAACAGTCCTGATGTCCCTGAATCAGTAAAACAAAAGCTGTTGCTCCCTGCTCTTCGTAGTAGTCGAATGTTGCTGCTGCTAATCAACGACATCCTTGACTTTTCTCAAATGCAAGCGAATAAACTACGATTGGTTTTCGAGAAGAAAAATATTGTGCATATTGCCTCAGAATGCATCGAATTACTTGAAATCCAAGCTGCCAAAAAGGGAGTCAAATTGAGATTGGACTCCCACCTTCATAGATATCAAGAAAAACTACTAACAGATCACAATCGTGTAAAACAGATTATCTTGAATCTGCTAAGCAATGCTGTGAAATTTACTTTTCAAGGACAAATTACCATCACATTGGAACCTAAAACAATAGAGGGGAGACGAGCAGTTAGAATCAGCTGTGCAGACACTGGAATTGGAATTGATGAAGAGAACCAGAAAAAGTTGTTTAAAGCTTTCGAGAAAATTGATTTGAAAGAGAAAGTATCTCTTAATCCAACAGGAGTTGGATTGGGTTTGGTGATATCAAACAATCTTGCTCAATGCTTAGGTCAAGAAGCTAATTTGGAAGAAACCACAGCCATCAATTTCAAGTCAAAGGTTGGCGAAGGCACAACATTTTGGTTTGATTTAGTGGATCAAGGAAACCCTGAGGATCACTCCTCAAGTTTAGAGAGTCCATTAGAAGTGGGGAGCCAACATCTCATTAATCAGAGCCTGTCTTCAGTCGAACTCGGGAGTGACAAGAATAGTAAAGAGCCTAAAATAAATCTCGGGTTCCAAAGATCTCTTTGTCCAAATATCGGCAATTTGTCACTCAAGAATGGACTAAACCAAGCATCTTCTCTTCAGCATCTCGAAACAAATCCTGAACTTATGTGGCCTGAGAGAGCAAGCACATTAACTGCTATCAGAGACAGATGCACTTGCCCGCCTGTTCTTGTCGTAGATGATGATCCTTTCAACATCGCTGCATTAGAACAACATCTTTCAAAGTTTAATATAAAATCCGACTGTGCTTTTAATGGGATCCAAGCAATTGAAAAAATCATGCATAGACATGAAAATCAATGTAGTCAGAATTGCAGCCAGTACAAGATTGTTTTCCTAGATTGCAATATGCCTGTATTGGATGGATATCAAACAGCAAGAGTGCTTCGGGAGAAAATTGCCAAGGGTGAGATAGAGCCGTTAAAGATCATTGCATGCACAGCATTTGTGCAAGCAGCTGAGACTGAGCAAGCTTTGGCTGCGGGAATGGATGATTTCTGTACCAAACCGATTACTTCTCAGGTTGTCAAACAGAAAGTTAAAGATTTGATGCAATAGGTTCTAAAATTCTACTACTTTGTTGAATTCTCAATTAGAAAGTAGCTTATAATCTTCTTTTGAATAATCGCTTCAGAGTTTTGAGTTTTCTAATGATAGTTCAAGTGCTAATAACAGAACATATCTTTTAACTTTTTCACTTTATTATTGATGGAATTAATGAGCAACTAGATAGAGTAAAGTGATTCTTCTTTCCCATTTGTCTAATTATGGCATCAGCACTTTAATTTCTAGTTAATGAGGTTAACAAAAACGAGAACATTCATCCCCCAAAAAAAATCATCTTTCATCAACCCCTTTTTGAATTAATAATGAAATAAAAATTGTGGGCCAAATATAATGGATGCCATTGAAACTTTCATGCATTTTAATTCTTTCTCAAAAGAAAGAATTGAGTGCTAGGCACCAGTCATCATGGAAATCGACGGGAACATTACAATCCTATTATCATCTCATCAAGAAATGTGAATATAAGTTAAGCAATTCTTTTTTGAAGCTATGCAGGAATATGCATATCACGAAATAGGATCTAAAAAACTATAATTGTCAAGCGCTTTCAAATTTGCTAATAAAATCAAATAGTAATACCATACCATCTCTAAGTGCATAAATGATTATACTTTGTGAGGAAATTCCAAGAGATCTAAGGTATAAAAATTTTAAACAATTATTGCTTTGGTATATATCCTTCAACTTCAAAGACTTCATATTCTTCAACCTTGAAGTTATAACCTCCCGTTAAAACTTCACGTTTGAATTCCTTCTTATCGTAAGTATGACCGAAATTAGCGTAGCTATCAAGGTTGGTATTGCAATTGCCTGCCAAATGTAAATCGCATCCTCCTCCAAAAGTAGGGAGATAGTGTGCGCCGGTTGAAATCGAGTATTGCTGATGTTCCTTTTTGAGAGGAAATTTCGTTTTATGATCAATGGAGAAGAGGAAAGAATTGCTTTGCGACTTGTAGTTTTCGATAGGATTCCAAGTAACCTCCGTAAAACCTCCGCAAACTTTCCCAAATGTCGTCTTTATGATAACGAGAGTATTCTTCTTATCATCGCATTTTTGGTGAAATACTTGAGAATGAAATCCCTCTCTGGTTCCTCTGAGTAAAAGCTTATATTTTATCGAGGAAGTAGATTTTGACGGAAGCCATTTAGTGATCATTGCTATGTCGTCAGCATTCTTGATGATTCTGGAATCCATATAATATGAATTTGTACTTTGAAATGTAAGTAGCAAAATTCCATTTTCACAGCGACTGGCTCCGCCAATAAAGTCGTTCATGGTCTTTTGGAATTCTTCAATAAACGTTTGTGCCTCCATTGGATCAGAAAACACTGTTGTTGGTCGCAGCTCTCCTTGTGATTGGATAGAGGTTTTCAATCCGTTTAGTATGCTGCTCATTCCTTCAGCCTTATTTTCGAAAGACTTACTTTCAGAGATTGTCTCATTAATTTGCTTTATAAGAAACTCTAAATCGGCTGCAGTCTCACATTTATTGATGCCTGATATTATCCCTTTCTCTGTGGTGAATGCAGAAAGCTCTGTTTTAGTTTGCTTCCCATAAAATTTGTTCACTTTTTCTTTAAAGTAGCGAAAATTATAGCGAATATTGGACAGTTGGTTGTCTAAGTGTGAGAGAAGTTCTTGCTTCGTTTTATTGCAAAGCGTATTGAAGTTTTGAAAAATTTCTCCAAAAGAAACCTCAACTTTGAATTTCTCAGCTTCAATATGAGTTGAAATCTTCGATACGATTTCATCTTCACTGTCCAACACTGCTAAGATATCAGCAGGCGGTTCTCCTTTGAGAAAACTTCCTTGTTGTTGGGTCTTTTCGAAATGGTCAACGACTCTTTGGATAAACTCTTTAATCGGAACCACAGATTCCTTAGTTTGTTTATCCTCTATGGAAAGTATACAATCAATGCAGTAGAGAACGTTGGAGCCATCAATTGTAGATACTCGTTGGATCTTTTCTCCAGGGTGTTTCTTGCAGGTGAATTCTCTGGTGATCGATTTAGCAGATTCCATAAACAGAGATAGTTGATTGCGCTGGTGTTGTGATAATTATATATTTGCTCGTGGGTATTTTTGTTCTGACCAGAAGCCTTGGAAGTTCTGAGCTTCTCCAATCAAAAATTCCTCCTTTCTCCAGCAGCCGATAAACCCCACATGTTTGAGCCATCAAATTAACAAAAGGTGCTTTCTAACACCTGCCTTGAAAACTTTTAATGATTTTGACAGCTACACAGCGGAAATACAGCAGATTCTCCTTTGGACCTGTTTCATTTTGAATAATTTTTTGTGCCTCAGAGGTATAGAAAAAAGGATATCCAGACAGATTGTTCGAGACATTCCGAATTTCTAACATTCAAAAGGGAGCAATAAAATATTCTGTGTGATTGTTTTTCAATTTTTGAATTAAATTTTAGAGATGGAAAATTGTACCTGCCGGCAAAAGCGCGACATTTCCAGAAAGATTCTTCCAGTTAGAGAGAGAGAGTTTGGTCACAGAAGCTCAAAAAACGAGTTCAAAATAAGCAACAACCTACTTCACAAGTCTAGATATGAGGATACCTAGATGCTATTAACTTTGAAAGATTTGCAGAAATAAAGATGGAATCTGTAATGATAGCACTTCATTCAAATTAAATAGTCACGGAGAATCTCCATAGACTTCGAAAATAAGTGAATAAGCTTTTCCAAAGGAAGGTTGTTTAAATTAGATTGTTTTCCATAAAATAAAAAAAGAAAGTACTTATGCATCTACTTCCAGATAATTTTGTCATAGATTACCAAACGATTCTTCTGAGAAATATAGTGTTAATGACTCAATTATCTGCGATGGTTGAGGCGAATGTCAATGATAACAGAAGCTGCACGTTCCAGGAAAAAAAAAATGTCGGAGTCGAAATTGATTTGGTATTTCACTAAACTGCAAGAAAAACTTGAAAAAACACAAGAGCTACGATGAAGATAAGGAAGTACGAGCTTTTAAAAATAAAAGTAGTTAGGATTTGTAAGTCATTTTTCAGATTTATCTTTGCTACTCGATGAATATATATACTTCTGAAGAGAAATTAGGTTGAATGACTTTAATACTACCTCTTCGAGCAACTAAACTCAGCCGACTCTAACTTCCTTAGCAAGGAAAGCCTTATTCCTTAATATCAGTTTAACATTAAGAAAGCAACATAAAATAATCGAAAGACTATTCGAATAAATTAAAAATAACGTATTCTCTGGATTTATCCAAAAATATCAAATCACCTTGACAGCAAAAGCCAGCTATCATATATGTCAGCCTCACGAAGCCCTTTTTCAAGTCGGAATAAATGATTAAATATCTCATTTTCAAATTCGCTGTTTTATCACTTTTATCAATGAGATTTTATGGGCTACCTACCGATTTCGAACAATCAGTAAAAATTTTACGGCGTGTTGAAAGTAACTCCCAGTACATCCGCAGGATGTTCAGTCTCCATTACCATACATAACTTGTTCATACTGAATACTGAATGTGTAGCGCCAACTATCATACTTTGTTCGTAAGAAACAGAAGACTGCAAAATTTTCATGCTTTTCAACTTTTTCGTATATGAGTCAAGCGAATGCCCTTTTCTGCTACTGCAAATTCTGTATTACTCCATTGAATAAATAACTTGAACTCAGCTGAGTTTCGTTCTGGCTGAAAGAACATTTCAAGGGCCAAAGATTTATTCTCTGGAAATTTAATGATGAACAGACGTTTCGAAATTAGAAAATATTTATATTGGAAGACAGCAGAATTTAATTTCTCTCAACAAAGAGGAAATGGATCTTCTTCTACGATTTAAGTCACGAACACATTCTCAGACGTTTTCTTCGGATCTCTCGATTCGACTCAGAAACCGCTTCTATTTAGGCTTGGCTGTGAATGGAGGCTACGTTATTCTTATAATTAATGATATCACCACCCACTCTTCAATAGATAAAAGATTTATGTCTTCATGGTGCTATACGAGACTTGCACTAGTGATCATTTGGACTCTTTTGATGCAATGCTTTTGCAGAAAAACCACCATCCTTATGCGCTATGCGAATTTAATCCAAGGAATATTAGATGGAATAATGGTGTTTTGCGCAGCAACAGATTTTATGTGGGTAACTACCAATCAGACTTATCTATCTGCTGTTGACGTCAGAGGGGAAGAATTAGTTAGCTGGAGTACTGGACTAATATTCTCATGTAGTCTCCTTTTAATTAATTCATGGATTATCAGAATAGTGGCTTGCATTGCCAAGTTTATCATCCTTACCTTAGTCATATACACGTCGGTTGATATATCAAATTGGAAAATTGGCATTCTTGCAGTTGTTCTCATTATCCAAGCATACACAGTTTATAATCGTGAACGTTACGATCGAATTCAGCACATAGAGAGAATTAAGGTGTTTCAGGACTCTCAAGCTGTGTTGAAGATCCTCGATGATATTACAGAAGGGATCTTGATCATTGACGAGTCGAGGAATATTCGATATAGCAATATGCCCGTGAAGAAGATATTTCAATCGAGTAACCCAAAGTTAAATCACTTATTCGCGAATGTATCTGTAAAAAATGTGTCATCAACAGACAAGAAATTCAGCACATCGTATATGGTAAATATATCTCATCATATTTCTAATAGAGGATGTTTAATGTTTATCTGAAATAGGGGAATCAGATGGCTCAGCGTTATGAAGAGATTTCATCCTTCCTTCTGAGCCTGGATAACGACAGGAGAGAGTGCGTTACCTTAGAAGGAACAGCCAATTTCTTTAAGGAATTCAATGCTCGAACTTACATAGTGAAGTTCACAAATTCCAATTATAATGAAAAGAAAGTGATCGTTGCAAATATCACCGATACGACTGATAGAGACGCCGTTATCTCTTTGAAGCTCAATAATGAATACAAAAGCCGTCTTCTAGCCTCTGTATCCCATGAGCTTAGGACTCCACTGAATGGGAGTATCAATTTCACTGAAGAAGCTCTCAACAGTCCTGATGTCCCTGAATCAGTAAAACAAAAGCTACTGCTTCCTGCTCTTCGTAGTAGTCGAATGTTGCTGCTGCTAATCAACGACATCCTTGACTTTTCTCAAATGCAAGCGAATAAACTACGATTGGTTTTCGAGAAGAAAAATATTGTGCATATTGCCTCAGAATGCATCGAATTACTTGAAATCCAAGCTGCCAAAAAGGGAGTCAAATTGAAATTAGACTCCCACCTTCATGGATATCAAGAAAAACTACTAACAGATCACAATCGTGTAAAACAGATTATCTTGAATTTGCTAAGCAATGCTGTGAAATTTACTTTTCAAGGACAAATTACCATCACATTGGAACCTAAAACAATCGAGGGGAGACGAGCAGTTAGAATCAGCTGTGCAGACACTGGAATTGGGATTGATGAAGAGAACCAGAAAAAGCTATTCAATGCTTTCGAGAAAATTGATTTGAAAGAAAAAGTATCTCTTAATCCAACAGGAGTCGGATTGGGTTTGGTGATATCAAATAGTCTTGTCCAGCGGCTGAGTCAAGAAGCTCATTTGGAAGAAACCACAGACATCCATTTCAAGTCAAAGGTTGGCGAGGGTACTACATTTTGGTTTGACCTAGTGGATCTAGCAAACGCTGAAGATTATTCTTCGAGTAGTTTTGATAGCTTAGCACAAGAGAGAAGCCAAATTATCAAGTATAAAAGCCAAACCGAGGTTGAATTGCCGAGCGATAGGAACACAAAAGAGCCTCAAATAAATCTCGAATTCCAGCGGTCTATTACTCCACACACATCCAACTTGTCTTTCCCACGCGGACAACTTCGTACTGGATCTGACAACCATCTTCTAGAAACGTATCCTCGACTCCTCAAACACGAGCGTAGTAACTTTTCATCCTCAATGAGGGAGATCTGCACTTGTCCACCTATCCTAGTGGTAGATGACGATCCCTTTAATATCACAGCATTGGAGTAGCATCTTTCAAAATTTAATCTGAAATGCGACTGCGCCTTTAATGGAAAGCAAGCAATCGAGAAAATCGTTCACCGACATGAGAATCGGTGCAATCAAAATTGTAGTCAATACAAGCTTGTGTTCTTAGACTGCAATATGCCTGTAATGAATGGTTTCCAAGCAGCGAGACTGCTTCGGGAGAAGATGGCAAAGAATGAGATTGAGAAACTAAAAATTGTGGCTTGCACAGCGTTTGTTCAGCCAGCTGAAATTGAGCAAGCTTTGGCCGCAGGAATGGATGACTTTTGCACAAAACCGATAACTTTTCAAGTCGTGAAAGAGAAAATTAAAAGCATCTCATTCTAGAGGCCGTTCGTTTTCGATTGCGTTTAACGGAGTCATTACAGAATATATCATATAGTATAATTAATAATTATCCAGAATTGTTTTGTGATCCAGCAGTACTTATTAGATTGTTAAATTATTTTGCATTGTAGATTAAATTCATGGTATTATTGTTAAATAACTATAAAGAACAGTAGTAACTAGCAATAACGAAATGATGTCCATACAGAAAAGATTGGGTCGTAATGATCGTTCTTGTAAATGTGTGACACACTTCGTGAAAAAACTGTATTAAAATGAAAATTCTGAAATAAAAATTAAAGGAAATTACAATGTAATGCGTTTAACAGCTTCATTTTCGAAAGAGTGAGTGTTACTCTTTCTAAGATGGAGTTTACAACTACTGCAGTCAGTTTGGGTTGTTTTCTTGCCGTTTAATATCCATTCATTTCTGTCAAGAGGATTGCTTTGAATAGAGATATTTTTAATGCTCCTCTTTATGAAAACCGCGTTAATTTTTTCTCTGGTAACATACATATCCATCTCATATTCCAAAAATATTGGATCATATCATTTCTAATCTTGCGCTCCTCAACATAATAATATTGCCTCTCTTCAGAAGGTAAACAAATCACAGATCAAGGAGAAAGATATCTAACGAACCATGAATAGTAGTAGTAGGAGTGCTCCTTTAAAGCCTCCTCTCCTTTTTAGTCTTGAAAGAAACCTATCCCTGCTATTAATGATTAACTTGTTGTTAATACACTCTTCTCATTTCAATAACAACTTATTTGCTGATGAAGATGGGAAAAAGGATAAGAATTATTGTATAATATCAGCAGAAATAATTGTGAATGGAACTCGTTTTAGAAAATCTGTAGAATAATATTTTCTTTATATTTGTCAGTGAATTCTTTTTCATAAGATTGATCTCTTAATTGACGGCTAGCTCACTTCCTCATCATGAATCTCGTCATTTTCTGAATAAATTGAGCATGGGAGCGTTTTCAGATTAAGTAAGATCGCTAATCCAAAGCGTGATTAATTAATGTATTTTGCTTCTCAGAGAAGAATAAAGAGTGTATATCATAATTAAAAAAAGTACTACGCCTGGGAGCTTGCTCTCGGATGCAAACTGGAAATTTCAATTTCATGGGGTAAACCAAAAAATAATATTTTCAAAATGTGCATTGAAAACGGTTAGTTCTGACTGATTTACCTCTCCTAAAATTTCTATCCGATATTTTGGAACCATGGTACATTCTATGCAGTGTTCCAGCATCAAGCTATGGATGAAAGAGGCTTATTTAATTAAATTTTGCGCTGATCTAATGGAAAGTAAGCTTTAATAGGCTCTACTTCGTGATTCTTTGCAAATAGTAATTGGCTCAACAGTTTGAGGTTCAAGATCATATTGTGAAAGCTCTCTTTTTCCGTTCCAACTGAGAAGAATTTGGTTCTTCAGCTCATTTTCAATTTGTCCTTGATCTATCTAGAAATTGGTAGAGAATTGGATAACACTATGAAAGTTAACGCGTTCATCATTTTCAAAATCTCTTTCAAAGCGCGTATCTCTTAATATTAAGTAATATAAAACACTCTGCTTCAGCTCTAAGAGCTTTTCAGATGTTTAAAATCCAAATCAAACACAAGTAAGCTTGCAACAGACCGCTCAGACCCTATCCATTGTAAGCCTCCTAAATTAGAAACAATTTCTTCACTAATTGAAAAAAAGATCGCGAGTTCATCACATTTGTTAGAGAACCACATTTTGATTTGACAACGGTATAATTAATCTCAAAATTTCTGAAAAGAAAAAAGAAATTTCGAGTGAGATTACATTCAGTGCCAGGCAAAGCTCTCATCGAGAGCTGAAAACTTTGAATGCCAGCACTTTTTCTAAAAGACAACATCGTATCAGACTACAGTTCTCTATCTCCATTCGATTAGCAGCAGAAATTGTTAAAATATGATCTAATTCATTAAATCAGATTATTTTCTGTGAGATGTCTCTGCCAGGTATTCTTCTCGATAAAGAAAGGCTACTAGCAGCAAACCAACCCTGGAATTTCCATTTCAATGAAAAATGGAAGCATGTATAGAATTAATACTAATCGAACTAATATTAACCAGTATTATCCATTAACACGATGTGTTTGGTTTGTGAGTGAGGGGTCACTGGGACCTTTCTGTAACGATATTGTAAGAATAATTGACGAAAAGAAAATTCCTTATATTTACTGATCTTCCTGCTTAGAGATTCGTTATTTTAAGAAATTTAATTTTTCCAAATTCTTCTGAAGGCTTTTTCGAAATTTCTATATATTGAGATGTTCTGTCTATATATATATCAAGAAGAAAAATAGTAATAGAATAACAAATTGTACAAAAAAATCAATCGAACTAAAGAAAAGTGCAGTATGGCTCTTGAGAGAAAAGATCAAGTCGGCTCAGTTCCGAAATTTCTTAGAAAGACCTTTGAAATGCTTGAGGTAAGAGCTTCTATCGAACTTTGAGGAGATAACCTTTACTCTCTTAGGAGAACCTATATCCCGATATTTTGTCATGGAGCGATGACGGACGCTCAATCATTATCAAAAATCCAGTGCTCCTTGCAGAGAAAATTCTCCCTCAGTGCTTCAAGCATAATAATTTCACATCGTATGTCCGACAAGTATAAAAGAGTTATCGCTTCTCCCATCTAAATTCAAAAAAATAGCTCAATCTCTATGGCTTTAAAAAGTTGAGAAGCCCAGGAGAAGTCCACATATACTCTCATGAATGCTTCCAAAGAGGAAAAAGGTAAAAACTCTCTCAGCATTACGTTGCAAGCTTATCGGAAAATTTGATTTTACAGGCAGCTTCTCACGAAAATCAAGAGGAAGAAAGCTGAATTATGCACATTTATGAAAGGAAAAACTCCTAATGCTGAGGTTTCTTCTGAGAACTCTCAGCAAAAAGATTGGGGTTTAACAAACGAGGTAAGTTTGGATTATTCGAAACCAGTAATAATTTTCTGTTCTTAGAACTCCATGCTGAAGAGACTTCACAAGGAGATGGAACATAAGATTGAAACTCTAGAGAACCAAGTCCAGGACATGGTTAGCCAAAATATATATTTAACTCGGCTAGTCCAAAAGAAAGAGTATGATTAATATTATTTGAACTAGAACTAACCATAATGTTCAGGGAACAGATCGAATACCTCTTGAATTTACACCAGAAAGCTCAAGAAGAAAAGAAAGAAACCAGAAAGCATGAGTCACATACGCTCTTTGAGTTAATGAAAGGGCAGCAGCTTATGGATCTGAAAACAAACAATTTGTTCTCAAAGTCTGAAGAGAAACCAAAGACATTCAATTCGCTGAATCTTGATCAAGCGGCAGATAACTTCTCCCAAATTCAAAGAAACAATCTTGTGTTGGTGAGCTTCTTACAGAATGCCTTGAACATGAAGGCCGATGCATCGCTATTCATGAACCCAGAGTCTCTTCTCTTAGGTGGACAGAAATAAAGCGTTTTTGGCAAGAAATGGCTTGCCATTAACTTTTGTCATCAATTAGGAGTGTATATATTTTTTTTGCCTCTACTCTGACTGTGAATAAATATAAATTTACTGCATGCACATAAATCAAAAGTAGGTCCACCTTGCGAGTTCGGCCTACACCGCTATATTTGTATTATATATATACATTTTTCGATTTTCGGCCCTTCAATGATCCCTTCTGAATTAAGTTCTCTATAGAGTTCGGCAGGTCCAAGTTTCGATTTGAAACTTGCAAAATTAGAACCTTTATGGTTGAAAGGAGAATTTTTTTACAGATATATGTTCGATAATAAATTAACAGGCATGTATACCTATGCATATTTGTTGTAGATTCAACTTGAAAAAAGAAGAAACTTTTTTTAAAAAAAGACTTTGCGATTCCATTTAAGCTCTTAATTCAACAGGCAACTATGCATAAAAAATTGAGAAAATTCTTAACAGTAGACCAGTAGAAAAAAAATTTTAGTAAATTTACATTGCATTTACATCTATACACCATTTTGTGATGACAGATACGATCGTTTCTTTGGGAGCCGGTTTAGCAACAACATCATCCATTCCGCTTTCAAAGCATCTTGACTTCAAACTTTCTCGGATATCTGCTGTTAAACCTATCACTGGGATGGGAGAGATCCTTTTTTTCGCCATCATTTCCTTCATATAAGTTGCAGTCTCGAAGCCGTCCATCACTGGCATGTAGCAATCCATGAAGACGAGATCAATTTTACCCCCAGCTGAAAGAGTCTGCTCCAATTTTCTTATCGCTTCTTCCCCATTATAAGCTTCGATTGTTAGAATATTTAAATCAGCTAGTATATTTTTCATCGCAAGCATATTAAATGGGTTATCCTCCACGATAAGTATTGTTCTGCCACGTAGCATTTGGTTTTTGCTAAGAAGAGGACTCATTTTATTCATAAAACGCACTTGCTTTTGAGAGTGGTCTTGGATCTCATCCTCTAAAATTTTCTTGCCTCTGAGCTCAATCCCCACAGCCTCGCTTGAGCATGCTTTAATTTTTCCTGAAAAGCCTGTTTTGTAGTTCTGATCCACAACCCTAAATGCAAATGTGGACCCTTTTTCATAAACGCTCTTGATCTCTATACCTGCAGAGTCTTCAGGACCCAATAGCAACGCTAGTTTCATTGAGATCAGTAGTCCCAGTCCAACTCCCTTTTTATTTAGTTCTCTCCTTTCGTCTCCGTCCAATCTGCCGTAAGCTTTGAACAGTTTTCTTTGATCTT
>ENA-UOTZ01000616-UOTZ01000616.1-compost-metagenome-genome-assembly--contig:-NODE-616-length-29676-cov-6.979053_pt1 | contig 29676 bp, 17 predicted proteins | sample MGYA00238144_ERZ746983 | MGnify/ENA primary metagenome ERZ746983 (study PRJEB28759, sample SAMN06268863) | compost metagenome | isolation source: single cell | place: USA: California, Emeryville, Joint... | reverse complement strand
AAACAATCTGAATGGCATTCAAAAATCATAAATTTTAAACTTTCATTACGAGACAGGAATAGGCTTTCTCATTGAGTTATGTTAATACTACAAAATTTCAACATGCTGGAGTAATAAGATGATCTTTCTTTTTTTGTCTTGAAAAAGGCGTTATGTTAGAGTACTGAGTATCAAGTAAAGTTCACTAAGGATTTTCTGAGTTTATATCTAAAAAACAAATTTGCTCATAGCTGATGCAAAAAAAAACCGTGAGGAAATTTTTCAGTCAGTAATTTTACTTTTATTCATACTGTTTTTCAGAAAATCATAATTCGTTTCGAAGAAATCTGTCTTTAAAAGCAAGGAAACCAACCATTCTTATAATACATGAATTAATTTGCAGATAAACCAAACATCCAATGCAGCTCCCTTCATTAACAACTATTATCATCACAGTTGTGGTGATCTTGATCACCAGGTTCATCTCCAAATATTTGCTTATACCATATATTAAGATGAGACGCTACAAAGGCTTCAAAGGAGGAAGCTTCGTTTACACTCCTGTGTTGGGAGACTTTGCCAAGATGCAAGCTGATCTTAAAACTCATGATGATCTATATTACTCTGCCGTCAAGCGGATAATCGCTAATCCTAACCTCAGAGCTCTTTTCTATCCTATGTTCAACGGTCTTAGAATTGACCTCTACGACTCAGAGTTGATTAAAGAGTTTTTTATCAAGCAAAGCAAGTTTGTCAAAGAACCAGCTTTTCTTGGACCAATGCTCCAGCTCATTCCCGGAGGGCTTGTCGTTGCCGAAGGAGAGAAATGGAAATCTCAGAGGAAGCTGATATCTCAAGTCTTTCACTATGATTATATCAATGCATGCATACCTATAATCAATCGGAAAGGCCAAGAATGGATAGAGAATTATATTGTCAAAGAAGAATCCAAAGAAATCCCTTCAACATCAATTATTGACGTGAAGAAAGCAATGAAAATGTATACGTCTAGAGTGATTTGGAGGACCTTTTTCGGAGAGGAAGATATTGTTTCTGGAGCTGAATCTGAAAAGTTTTTGGAGCTCATTCTGCACAATGTTGGTGAGATAGCACAGCAGAGCTTCAGTGTATTCAATGTGTTCTTTGGTCCCGGGTTTTTTCAGCTGGGATTGAGAGCCGAAGATAGAAAATGCAATCAAGAAACGAAGATTGTTCTTGAATTTGCTCGCAAGAAACTCAATGATTTTAGAGAAAAGCTATCCAAAGAGAATGAATCTCTTTCCTCTTCAAATCATACTCGCAACCTAATCGAACTCCTTCTGATAGAAGCTTCAAAGCATCCGGTCCCTGAGGAAAGTCTCTCTGATTCAGAACTTATATCCCAGATAGTGACTTTCTTGCTCGCTGGGACCGATACCACTCTAAACTTGATTGTGATGATGCATTACTTCTTAGCTCTTTACCCGCAAGTCCAAGAAAAACTACGTGAGGAAATAATGCAACATATTGGTAAAACAGGAGAAATCACTTACGAGAAGCTATCGAAGTTGGACTACTTAACTGCAGTAATGAAAGAGACCCTTAGAATGTATGGACCTGCAGATACTATATTCCCAAGAGTTGCCACAGAGGATATTATGATTGGAGATCTGCTTGTCCATAAAGGAGACATTGTTACTCCAGTGATTAGAATTGTGGGGTCCAACCCAAAATATTTCTCAAATCCTGAGGAGTTCAGACCTGAGAGATGGATTGAAAAGACTGATCCTGGAGTTAATGATCCTTTCGCTTTCACTCCTTTCTCAGCAGGACCGAGACGATGTATAGGAGAACAGTTGGCGTATGTGGAAGCTAAATCAATGATAGTGGAGCTTGTGAGGAGGTATCACATTGATATTAAAAGACCGTTCAAATTAAGAATGGATTATGGGTTAGCTTATGAGAACAAAGAGCCAATGTTAGCGATTTATACGAAATTGTAGAAGTGTGAACTAATTAATTGAACATCTACTTAGATTACTAATTCATGAGACTAATATCACTATAATTCAATATCATTATCATTATCGTTTAACCCCAGGCTTGATTAATTTATTAGATTCAATATAACTTATAAACTCAGAATGATTGCCATTGATCGCATCTAACTTGAATTTGATCCTTCGAGCCTTCTGATCCAATTTGAGATGGGAATATTCTGGAATAGTGGATAATCGAATAAGCTGCAATAACAAGCAAATTGTGACTTTCATAAAAATATCAGCCAGAAATTAGGTTGTTTTCTTGGAATATTAATGAGGCAGATGTTAGTTGTCAATGTTTGAGCTCGCTAATTTCAAAAGAGAGAACATATTATTAGAGAAAAGAGTGCGAATTCAAAACGTTTCCTGATTACATTTTTCCCTCAGCAGGTATAACTGATCAAACCAAACGAAATGGTCTCTACCACATTTTCTCCTGAAGATGCGGCACTTTGCAGATTGAATGAAGCGCTGGATCATTTCTCTCAGATATATTGACTTTCCTTTTTCCAAGCCTGTTCTAAAATATCTCATAAAATAACGATTCCTAATAGAAATTCTCTCTTTTTTCTGATGAGGAACCAGAATCATTGCTTTACATGAGTTATTTGCAGAAATGCCTGAAACAATTATGAAACATGAGAAGATATCTAATTGCATTTTCTTTTCCATTCATGCTTCTCCAGAGAGGCTGTCCAGCACTAAATGCTATATTAGACGCGTAACGTTTACTGTAAAATTATTTTGCTAATCATTTTTCTAATTTGGAGTTTGGCTACTGGGTTTTTTTAGGCATTAAGAGATAAAATTAGAGATATGTTTCGAAAATAACTGCCATCAATAACTCAATTTTAATCGCCACACAATACGACTGTTTCCGCTCAGAATTAATTAAAACGCAAGCGAACTATCGCAGATTGCAGTATCGATAATTTTAGCTCAAGGCCTATATAATCAAGCCATCTCTCATAACTGCTAATTATTCCAAAAAACAACACAAACCACTCTCAATAACACAAATGAATAACTCTCTCGTTGAAGACTTCTTTGAGGATACCCGCAAAGCCAAAAGCGCTGATTTCACTCAAGTCGAGTAAGCCACTTCGCTTTTTTCTCTCATATTAACACCCACACGATTTAGCTTTGATTCAACCTGCTCTGAAAGCCTTGAATTACCTCGGTTGATAAATCTAAGCAGATCAGCAGATCCACGTAACAACAGAATGAATTCCATAAGAAACGGTCTAAAGTGTACTTAACTTTTATCATTATTAAACGTTCTAATCGGTGTCTAGTTCAAATGTTTACATCTGCATCTGATGGCCTAGGAACTAGCCAAGGAAGCTGCCGAATCGAATTAAAAAGACTGACTTTTGGTAAAATCATTAGCAATATCAGCTTATTTAACTATTCTTAGCTCCTCAACCAAGTAGTCTCACAGAAAACGGCCATGTTGGTGATGGCAGCTCTCCTTCATGCTCACCGAGCGCTTTAGGGCTAAATTCGAAGCAAGAGATGTCTTATCGTAACTGTCGTTCCTTGACATAAAATTAAAGTGATTAATTTTAAGGCAATTTCTCAAACGCTGGTTTCTCAGAGCTGTTTAAGGAGCACCTTGCTCAAAGAAGCACCGATTCTCTCTACTTCATCAACAGAAACTTTCATGAATTCTATGAAGAAATAGAAGTTCTCGGTCAGGGATGTTCAGGGATCGTAAAACGATGCCGCTGTCTTCATTCTGGCCAAGAGTTCGCTGTGAAAATCACAAATACGAGAGGGGATGAAGAAGTTATGACATTGGTAAGTTTTTCAACGAGCGACTTAACGCTTAGCCTATTTGTAGAATGTAAACGAATTTTGCAAGAGAAAATCTCTCTCTCACAAAAATATTGTGAACGTCCATGAGATGTACATCGACTGCACGAAGCAAAAGATCTATACTGTTATGGAACTCGCTCCTGGAAAGGAACTTCAAGAGATTATTGCTAGGAGAGGCAAGCTTCCTGGTAATGATAAATAGCCGTTCCAATTTCTAAATCTCCATATTTTGTAAAGAAACTCTTGCTGCAAAAATATTCAGGCAAATTATTACTGGCGTCCAGTATCTCCACGCAAATGGAGTATGCCATCGAGACCTCAAGCCTGAAAATATCATTGTTTCTGAAAGTAATAAAACCTATTGTTAATTTAATCTAAATGAATCTGCTTTAGATGGAGACTCTGTTAAAATAATAGACTTTAACGTTTCCAAGTTTCAAGCTACGAAAAACTACTCAGCGCTTTCAAAAGCCAACTTCAGAATGTGGACAAATACTGGAACCGTGTCTTACATAGCACCAGAAGTATTCCAAGACTCTGAGTACACTGAGCTCGTTGACTCTTGGAGCGCTGGAGTAATCCTCTACACGATGCTCTGCGGTTCCTTGCCATTCCAAGCAGAGCTAAAAACTGATCTCATTGACAAAATCGTTGCTGCGGAATATGAAATGAGCGGAGAAAAATGGGAAAATGTTTCTGAAGGTGCAAAAAATTTGGTTCAGAATTTATTACAAAAGAATCCCGAGAAAAGATATACTCCTTTCGAGGTTCTAGCTGATCCTTGGATTGTTAATGTATGATACAAATATTATCGACATGTTTCGTATCTGAGCTCAAAAATAGAATGGATATAATATCGTTAAAGACAGAAGAATGAGGAGAAATAGTCATTCTCTCAGATGCCATGGGCAGATTGTGAATAAAAGCGGAGAAGCAACTCCAAAAATCTAATGAACGCACCTTTGAGCTTAATTGTAGTTAAGATTATTATACAAGTAATCATTGCGGGTTTTTTTTATAAAAGATGCATTATTTCGATCTTTTTTTTACTAAATTTCTATTGCCAGAGGTTTTTTTTATTGTATTCGCCTTGGGTGGTGATGTGTGTTAACTATATTATTATTTTAAAATTCTTCATCATGTGAAATTAACAAGTGAGATTTTTTCTGATATTTTCAAATAGATACAATTACAGCTTTGATTGATGAGTTAAGTTAATAGTTATTGAGAGTATCTATTAAACAAAACAAATAAACTACATTCCCTGGCTTTGAACGTATTCAATGAGCCTTTGGTTGGCTAATATGGCGGGATGCTTACTCGGCAGATGTGCTTGCAATATCGCTATCGAGATCTTCGCAAGATTTATTGCCTCAGTACCTTTTCCTTGCCGTGCTTTACATTCTGCCATTGCTTCCAACAGCAGGCCCTTCTCAACGCTATCCTCACTGAAATGTTTCTCACATATCTTCTTCGCTTTGTCCAACGCGTCCGACGCTGATTCGAACTCTTTCGCTGCCATTAACGCCCGCGCAAGGTGAAGGTATAAGTATTGTAGCTCGATGCCTTCTGCTCCATGAACCTGCCCTGCGATCTCAACAGCTAATTTCAGATCCTCTATAGCTGCAATAAGGCTTCCTTTTCCTTGGTGCACTCTTGCTCTAAGCGTTAAACCTCTATAATACTCCTCACTTTTCTTATCCCCTTCGCCCTCCTCAACGCCGTTCAAATATTTATTGAAAAACTCCATTGCTTGATCGAATTCTTTGAGCTCCAGCAAAAGACTTCCGATATTTAAATATATGTCAAGGGTCGCTGGATGAGACTCTCCTAAGACTGATTCTGTCGTCTCACGTGCTTTGTTATAAAACTCTAGAGCTTTTTCGTGTTCTTTCATTAAATAATAGGTATATCCTAGGTTATTATACGCGTTCGCTGTGAGAGAACTGTCCTGCCCGGCGTGCTTTTGCGCCAGCTCTAATGCTCGCATTTTAACCTCGATAGATTCTGAATAATTCTTCGCTCTATCATGGCACTGTCCCAGGTTTGCAAGCGCTGAATAGAGCATCACGCTGTCTTTTCCGTGCGAAGAAGATAGAATATCTACAGCTTTTTGAGCGTACTCTATGGCTTGGGTGTAATTCCTCAGAGAAAGAGCACAGAAACTCATGTTGGAATAGGCAGTAGCGACCAGATCGATGTTTTCAGGGATTTTCTCCAATAAATGAATCCCTTTAAGTGCGGCTTCAATGCTGCGATCGAATTGGTGGTTATCCGCGTAAGATTTCGCGAGGCTAATGTAAAATTTTCCAAGATAGTCTGGCTCCATTTTGTGTTCTACTTGAGAGAAAATGTTTTGGGCGGCTAGTTTAGCCTGCAAAGAGTCGAACACGAGCCCTGCTTGGTCATAGGAACTGGCGATTCTCGCGAAAATTCGACCGGTTTCCATATCCTTTTCACCAAAGCAGGCTTTAGAAATGTCAGAGGCCTCGAAAAGCAAGTCTAAGCAGGGTTTGATGTCTCCTCTCTGCTCGTAAAGAGACGCAATTTCGACTTTCAGCTTCATTTTTGTTGGGGTAGGCTCATTTGAAGCTTCTAATAATTTTTTTTCGGCCTCGAGGTATGAGACAAGTGCGTCATCAAGGTTTCCTTTCTCGCGAAGATCTCTTGCAGAGGAGAGTAGAGATTCGTATTGAGAGTTTGTGTTTGAGAAGTATTTTCCGTAAGGTAGGAAGAAACTCTTTGTTTGGTAAGCAGAAGGCTCGATAAAATGAAGTTGAACTTCACGACGGAGGAGTGAGGCGGCCTTCTTGGTCTTGGGAAGTACAAAAGCACTGCAATTTCGGATTGTTTTAATCAACATTTTTTTGATTTGGATTTTATTGAAGAATCTAAGAACGTTCTTGGATCTACAATATTTGAAGACAGAAAGAAAAAAAAGTTCGTAGTATAAGAGCAAACAAAATTGTTTTCATATGCTTGATAATAGTTGCAAGACAGGTTTCAAGGCGTCTGCTGCAGTTGAAAATGAAGTGCTTTGAATTCGCAACTAATTTGAATTTTCTCTTGAGTGTATTTTAGGAGACGCAATTCCAGAATTTCTACTGAGGCCTTTGCAAGAGATATCTCTGTCAAATGGTTCTTTTTTTAGTCTTGATGTTCTACATGAAACCAAGCTCTTGTGTATCTTTTGGAGGAGTGCTTGATTGTTAAAGATTCTTTTAGGAAATGAGTTAGGTCTACCACTATTAAGAGAACAGGTTCTCTTTAGTCGATCGTAGGGAGAGTAAATCAAAGAAGTATTTCTCTGAAAAATGAGCGTTGTTGTCGAATTAAAAATAATCTCCATTGTCAGCCACAATTTGATTTTCAAATTATCTGACTATAACATCTTTTCAAATATTCTTTCAATATTCTTGCTGGAATATTTTTATTTTTATCGAGAGACAACCACAGGGAGATTTGTGCTGTTTCTACTCAATAACTTCAACCTTGCAATAGATTTTCGAAGCCTCTCATTGAAAAAACCATTTGTCAAAATATTTGCTATTTCATGTAGATTCTCATGAAGATATATCATGCATATTCCATTTGATTTCAGACATCAACCATGAATCAATTCACTACCAAAGTAGTTTTTTTTTTGTTTGGTTGCCAACCTTGAAAAGTATTTGTTTCATTGCAATTCTCAAGCTTTCTGCAATAACTAGTACCCGAACTCTCATTACCTTCTCAATAAGAGATAAGAACAGCTGCAATCAAGTTTCCTCTATCTCCAAGATCCCGTGCAAATGAGGGCGATTTCCATGTTGATCGCTTCTCGGTTATTCATGCCATAGAATTAGTCTCGAAGAGTGAGAGCCTCTGAAACGCAATAGAATCTCTCCTAGAGCGTTAAGACTTCTTTGCTTCCATTGCTCATGTCAATGATGATGCTTCAATTCAATCCCTTGAGGTTTAATTAGCATAGAATATTTCTGCATTAAATTTCACAAGTTTACTCTAAGAGAACTAAGCTGTTATGTTTTAAATCATCTCACCCACAAACTCAGTTCGGGGCTGCTGTAAATCAGTAGTATTCGATTTCGATGGAGAAATTCCTTCCTTCGATTATCGGATCGAATCTTTGTTATATATCTCCACTGTATTTCCTAATTTGAACCATTATTTATCGAACTCACTAATTTCGATTAAAAAATATTGAAGTTGAGTTATTACTCAAATTAGCGCTCATGAGAATGCTTTCAAAGGCTGCCATCCTACTCCTCTTCTCAATGCTGGGCGTTGCACTCGCTAAAAAGCAAAAAGTCGAAGATCCTGTCCTACATCTCACCTCAGCCAATTTCACCGACGTTACGGAAGGCAAAGACTTTATTATCCTTTTCTTTTCTCCATATTGCAGTCATTGCCAAAGATTCAAGCCCACTTGGAAGGATTTCGCAGCTAGTGTCCAAGGAAAGATAGGAGTTGGCGACGTAGACTGGTAATTTGATTAATTTCCCCTCATAACGACATCAATTAGCACTACGGAGTCATATCTGGAGAGCCAGTTCTCCATCCAAGGCTACCCAACAGTCATTTTAATCAAAGATGGAAAAAAGTACGAATTTGATGGTGATAGGACTGTAGAGTCACTAACAGAGTTTATTGAGGATGGGTATTTACAAACTACTTCTTCAGCTGTCCCCGAGATCTCACACGAAGATGCGAAGAATCATTCAAGCATTAAAAGCCTGAATCAAACATTATTAAGATACGTCATATTGGGAATAAGTGTGGCCGCTATTGGCCTCATTTGTTTTTTCTGCCTCTGTTTTGATGATGAAGGCGCACCGAGGGGTTTATTTGCCAAAAAGCTGCCAAAAAACAAATTTGATGAAGATGAAGAACTTGCCATAAAGGTGTGAGTCAGATGATGACAATTTCATGCGAATTGGCCTGAAAGCGCTCATTTCCTGATCCTAAGCGTTTCAGCGGAATTCTTCCAATTTTTTTTTCCTTATTCATAGATAGATATGGTATATACATACATGCGCTGGGGTGCAAAACTCAAAATTTGTAACATTTTTCGTGATTGCTATAAAGGCGCTAACTGATATATGCAATCTGAGTTTGGAATTATAAATTTGATACAGAAAGAGAATTTCAGACCTTTCATTGCTTAAGCAAATCAAAGATATTATCAAATTAATAGAAATATACGAGTAACGTGAATATCAACGAGAGGAACATTTTTTTTTTGGTAGCTTTCTTAGGACATGAAAGAACATAGGCGTAACTCTTCCAGAATTGGACTCCTTCAGACTTTCATGAGGAGCAGCCCCTATTCTTGAAGACTATTGGATGCTCGTAGGTCTATTTCTCTGAATTTGGATTTTAGGAAATAAATTTAAAAACGGGCAACACATAAACTGTATCGACAAAATCGATTTTCAGTATTCAGAACTACAATAATAACGCTACTGATTATTTGTATTATTTTGCCTGTTTATCCATTGTATCCTCTGTGCAGTCTCGATGCGGAATGTTCCCTGGATTTGGGATGAAGTTGTCGCACTTAATACCAATCAATTCTACAAATTCATAAGAAACTTTTTTGATAAAAGCAATCCATTTCTTTCGCATTGTCATACAATAATCTCCTCGCATTTGTTAGACGTTAATTTAGCCCAACTCTTCAAACTAGGACTAGTTCTAGATTTCTAATTATTCACATCTGAAATGCTATAACTTCACGAATTATGAAGTAGACGCTCATTAGCAGCATTACGGGGTTGTTTATTATTCATAAGGCATTTATCCGTTTTATCGGTAGACATATCAGCCCGCACAATCTATAAAAGAATATAAAGTTAATTTCATTGAATACATCACAGTTAAAGTTTATGAAACGTAAATATCAATTTTCGTTTCTTTTCGTTACAAACTCCAATCATTCGACAACCATGGACAATAAAAAGTCTCTCACCTCATAATGCATGCTGAGCTGATTAAACTTGTTTTCTTCAATGAAATGAGTTCGAAGAATTGGAAGATCAGTTATAAATACGCGAAAATCGCGATCATTTTGAAGCCACACTCATGCTCTTGGTCCTCCTGCTTTTTCTTGACCCTTCAGATATCAGTTCTTGATTCAAAAATCCTCTGTTAGTCCAATTGTAATGTTCGATATCTTTTTTTCTGCCATTTACTCCGAAATTCAAGTTGTGGTTTCGTATTTCATTCATGGCTATCTGGAGTTCCTCGAACCTTGACATCGAAGAACGGCTTGAATGTCTCCCTTCATTCTTGTCTCTCGGTTTGAAGCATGACGTTGAATTCACTGACTCCAATTGATTCTTGAAATCGAGTGTATTTCCCATACTGGAGCCAGACTCGCTTTTTTAAAATATTTTTCGTGAAATTATAAGCCAATATAATATTCGCAATTTAAACAAACTCATCTTTCAGAAATCTCACAGAAATTCAAAATTCCGATTCGTACTTCCATTCTTTGATAATTCAACACATAATCAAATATAGACGAACACGTCAGCAGTTCAGTAAGCATTAGCGATAAGTTATTTTCGATTTTACTTTAATATTCGCTATTGAACCGCGGAATTATTGTAGCTAATCGTGAGCATAGAAATGGTGGTAATTTTCGAGGGTGGCAATGCAATTTCTTGAAAAAATAATAGTTCTTATCAGAATGGAAGTATCTTCTAAAATTACATTAGAATGTTCATTTTAATAATGTTGAGCCTTAATAAAACTAAGATAGTGAGAGCTGAATGACCGACAAATTTTGTTTTGTGACTCGAATGAGATACTTTTATAGATTCAGGGTCCCCAATTTGAGCTTTTAGACCAAGACTGAAACTGCAAATTTCAGGAAGTGATCAAACCTATATTGTAAAATATTGTCAACTAACTTGCTAAGGCAGTCTTATAGCTGTGAAGTATTTAAGTCTCTTCGACGAAATAATTTTGGTATCGCTTTAAGCCACCCGGATGCTCATTCAGGTTAAGTCTCAAAGAATTAAACAAGCATGCTTTTGATGCGAAACTAAGAGGTAATCAACCAGAACAACCATAAGTTTATTCGTTTTTGACAGCGCACTTCAGAATAGTTAATCTCTATGAGCGAAGTTAAATTACATTATTTTAATCTACTCAATATCATCCATATTCATCTCATACTCAAACAAGCCTCAAATATTGGTAAAATTGAGAAATATTCTCTTGCAATATAGCGAAAGTTACTGATCCATGAACTTAATCAAGGCCAACACAAAAATAAAACCAATTATCTGTGAAGGCAGCATAATTTCTTTGACTGAAAAACATAAAGCCTCACATTCCACAAATTAATATTCTTTTTCAAAAAATAACCGAACTCATTGTATTTTTCTGATAATAAATTATGAACTGACTCAACATCTAGCTCCACATATCATAAGTTACAATGGTGAAAATCACTGATTCAATCGCCGCCTCTTTGTGAAAACCCAGCTCTATTTGATATCTCTCAAACACCATTTTGATCGCTTGGGATCTCTTGCGCGCTTGCGCCAGTCGCTCTCGAAAATCCGCTGGCAGCAGACTCGATCGACAAATCTTACACAACACCTTGTTCCCCACGCAACATTCGGTCGCAAACTTCGCTTTCGTATGATTATAAAATTTATACAGCCACGGCTCCATCGTCATCAGGATAAAATTATCGATCTCTGGTATCAGATTCATTATATCTTTATCCACGGTCATTTCACCGAAAATCACCATGTTAAGCGCCAACACGTTCAACGTGAAGAGCAGCTTGGAATAAAACCCAACGAAAACATTCGAACTGGACTTATCGATAAAAGTTATTTTCTTCAGCACCAGATCATAGTCTTTAGTCGATTTCTTAAGACGTTTGCAAAACCCTTTGAAACCAAACATACCTTCCCACTCATCGAAGTTGACCAATGATAGTCGACAATTTTGCTTTTCTGACAACACGCAGCGGTTTTTTTCCCATATCACTCTAATTAGTTCAAGATGAAGGCTCTCTAGACCCTTTGGGTCGATTATCACACCTGAGAGAAGAAAAATTTGATTTTCGAGCGATGCTTGGAAGAAAGAAAGGAACTCGGCAATGTCTTTTAAAAACTCGGTTTTATTGCTGGTGAGTTTATCGACGAGTATTCTTGCGACTCTTCTGCAGAATTTTACGGAGTTTTTCTTGCAGCATTTTTGTGGCTCCACTTGCATGAAAGCTCTTTCTTCATATTTGATAGGCTCCGACTCTATTTCCATGGAAATGCTTATCATGGCTGTGTATTTCGTTGGACTTGATTTTAAAATAAAGAATTACAAAGATCTATTGATTTTTAAAGGGAAAGATCCTATTGGGCTTCTGAGTTCGGACTGCTGAATGAATTCGATCGTTTTAGAGCGATTTATAGAAGAATTAAGTGCCAGAGGTTTTTTCACTAAATTTTAACGGAACTCAAAACCGGAAAATAGAACATCTTCGTCTGACTGGGCTTAGCTCTTTGATTTCAAATAAATTCTCGAATACATCCTTAATTCTAAATAATTAGAGCACCAGAAATCGAAAATGATTAATGAGCGTTATCGGGAAAATGGTTACACGTATGAGAAAGGCAAAGAAGTGGTTAAATGGAGTCACATTGTAAGTAGGGTGTGGATTGAGGTTGTAATAGTCTTCAGAATGAGATTGGTTTTGGAGCCGCTGCTCGCTGCTGGGAGAGTTAACGGTTATAATTGAATTGGTTCTCACGGAACAGTGATATGTGGCTAGGTGAATAATTTATTTAAGTAGAAGAAGAAAATCGAAAGAGTTTTATTCTAATATTCTATTAAATTGTTTCTTGGAAAAAAACAAAGAATCCTGCTCTCGCATCTGATCAAAGATAATAATTAGTGAGAAGTAGATCAGAAACTTTTCAATTTCGGTATGAAGGAGTTGCTCGTAAAACTAGTCTAAGTAATCAGCATTGGAAAATAACAAATTTTTTGTTTCATTCAGTGAAAATGCTTCATATTTCTTCTTTTCGCTGAAGGGAAGGTCAATAATAGACTTCTATTGAAATTGAAACCGCTTTTAAAAGCAAGGGATTGCTTTTATGCTGGTCGGCACTGATCTTCAATCGATATCGAGAAATTACTGCGGTGATATGAATATGTATCTGTAGGCAGGACACTTTATTTAAATTGCGCCTACTAGCATCCTGATGAAGAGTGTCAGCTGTCAATTTTGACTTAGAACTCTTAAAACTTATGAAAAAAAGGTTATGAGCTATATCTTCAATGGAAGAACTTTCAGAAAGAGGCGTTAGAATTACTTAAAATGGAGACTTCTCTTGAAATATCTGAAGTTTCCGTCGAATATATGTAAATGCGTACAAAAAAAGGCACAATGCGTCAACTTATGGCAACTCTAGAAATTTCTCACTAGACCCCTTCTAGTACTCTCACTCACGAAACTGTTTTTCCTCTTTGTTTGGCGGGTTAAAAGTCTGGATAGGTCCTCTCTCTTGCGACAAGATCAGAACTTTGAATTAAAATAACAAATTCATCATCCGAACGAACATATTTTCAGTCCTCATATCTACACAATGTACATGAGAAAAATCACTTTTCTGATACGAGTATTCTCATTTTTCAACAAAAGACAGAGAGGCGCTCCAAAAATTCCCTAGAACTGAAAATCCTTGAGAGGTTAATGACACTTAAACAAGAGTCAGGCGAAATCTGAGGGATCTAGTTTTCATACTGGAACGACTTTGTTATCGAAGAGATTCCGAAAAGCACAGCAAAAATCTTGAAGAATTTCACTTAGAAATAGACATAATCCAGGGCAGCTGAATTGAACCCGCCATTCTTCGGATAATAACTTTAACTTCTAAGAAATCAACGGATTTGTGAAATGTTTCTGAGATTCCTTGAAATTGAACGAGTAAATTATTAACAACTTCGAGCCGAGTTAAAGTTATCCGAATTTAGAGACTGAAAGCGCGCTAAGCATATAGAATACGCTTTTACTGTTGAGTATATAGGAGAAGTTTTTGAAAATTGTTTTATTGCTAACAAAAAATTTCCTCAAACATTCCTAAATTTTCCAAAAAAACTCCAAGAAAATTAACTTTGGAAAGTTCCAAAATCCGTTAATTTCTTAAAATTTTTGTTCATTCTGAGACCTTCCGCGAAGTCACGCTTCTCGGCTTTGGACATGAGTTGTTTAAGATATGGAAGACAGATAAATTGCCTAAGTGACAAATGTCATCTTACTTGGACTAAAAGGTAAAAAGAGAGGAAATTCTTTCTATTGCTGCCTGATCCAACTCTTATGGATGCGGAATCCTTTTTTGTATAGCCCTAAAAAGCGATGTTAATCAGATCAAAGTCCATTACAGCATCATTTTGCCTAAATATGATTTTTCGAGCACATTTCCATGTCAGGTAGCGCACTTATTTTCTCATTTTCTCAATCTTCAAAAAAAGTATTTTACTCATCAGGCAGCACGAGTATCAAGTTTGGTGGGGAAGTACAAGCAGAGAAGCTCACCGATTAATGTCCAGTACGCAAAATTGATTAATAGCATTTCAGAATAATATATTTCCTAAAACAGCCTGCATGAAAAGAGACTCCCTAAACTTATTTGAACTTTATCCGCTACACAATACCGACTTTAATGAATGTAACGAAGAAATAGTTCTCTGGTACTGTTAGAAACCCAAATCAATTTATTTGCAAAAATATGGGCTACCAAACTGTAAACATTCAGAAAACGACTACTTATGTCCTTCATGGAGCTTTGGGATCCAGAATTTTTTGCCAACTTTCATCAATATTGATTATATTCTGCTTGAAATATGCAATCTCTTTTTCTTCTTCTTATGAAACATCTTGAAGAATTTGAAATTTTCCTTTCATTTTTTCTTTTAATAGCAACAGAGCCTCTGCTAATTTCGCTATTGATCAACACATAGAAAACATGGATGATTCATGAATTAAGTTCCTTATGCAAATAAATTTCCAATATGGCTGCCTGTGGTTTTATAATTTGAGTATTAAGGCTTTAGATGCGAATTGTGCTACTCTGTAAGGGAGTCGGGTCTGGCTTCTCAATCTCGGGAGCTTTGATGAATTCCTTTCCATAAATAGAAATAAAAAATACATCTGAGCTGGCGAATTGCTCCGACAAAATTTCCAAAATTAGGTTGCTCTACGTTAGATTTAATCTCGTAAGTTCTGACAGCACAAGACGTAGTGAGACAGATTTGCACTGGCCAACCCTCCTGACTAAAGTGCGATACCATCTGGTGAAAACTGTTACCCTTCGGTCAATTTTAGCAATCGTATGAGAAGGATGGCGTGATAAGGTCTTTTTTCAGGACTTTGATGCTGCAAAGCAGAAAATTTGATTCTTCCGAGAGAGGCAACAGACCCCCGAGCAAATGAAATTCGTTTATGGTGCACCAAAAACTACTATTGCTCGCAATAAGCCTGGAAGATCACTCGGAAGGGCTCAAATTTTCTTCACTAAAACACCCATTATTGAGTTTTTCGCTCCTTCTCATCACAAGAGAAAGAAACCTTTTTTCAAGACCCTTTCACTCAGAAGACAATTAGTTCCAATAAGAAACTTTTTCAGATTAGAAATAAACCGATTATAAAGAGAACGCTTATTTGCTTTAAATCATGAATATAAACACCAAACTTACGCTGACGGTAATTTTTGGAATTAAAAAGTAATTTTTAACTCATAAAATAATTCCTAATGGCTTGAAGTTGCAAAAAATTAAATTACTACTGGTAAATGAACGAATTAATTCAAAAAAATTCGTTCACGAAGGGATTTTTACGTACTAATTTGAATGCTGATAATTACTTCTTTCTCGCTTCAGAGAAGGAGAGGGAAAGCACAACTTCAGCTAGAGGAGAATGTATTAAAGTAACATCTTGAGAGGCAGCCAAGGGCCTCAATTGTGTTAGGTTGACCAATTTCAAGCCATCAGGGATTTCGGACTGAGGTTCTCCTTTTATAGATTTTGGCAATAAGTTTCTGGAAAATACTTTGCCGTTTGCTGGCTTAGAATTGTCACTGTTAAGGAATAGTTCTTATCGAGGACTGTTTCTTTCAGAATTGCATCAGCATTCATTAAAAAAAACATTCTAAATCCGACCATAGCAAATTTACAAGCAGTACGAGTAATTATTAAATTGAAACATTCAATATTTTTAATAGTCGAATTAAAAATTATCTCATCTTTGCTATTCAAGTTTTCCTTAAAATATTACTGCTGATTCGAATAAGAAACAGGCTGACGAATTTTTTGCATTTAAAGTTTGTTCTTGATCGGCAACGCTTCCTTCTACAGCATCTTCATTAAATTTGCTGGCTAAGGTCGAATAGGCTTGGGACCTTGATTTGGAACTTGAATGGGCTTTAAAAGAACAATGATATTATCATCAAATTAATGAACTTTGAGGAAAATATCCTTCTAATCATTAGTCTAGGCTTCGCTGAGCGATTTAAGCCACTTTCACTTGAATCAATAATTTTGATAAGAGAGATAAATCACCCGTACAAAGTTAAAAGAATCTACCCAGTTTATATTTCTAAAGTTAACAATCGGAAAATGAAATTGACCGCTGAATCCAGAAACTATCGAAGTAGAATTGTTTGAATTGAACACCGTTCGTAGGAGAGAATTAGCGATACTCAATTCAAGTCAGAAATTTTGTATGGAGACATGGTGTTATAATCTCAAGCACAGTATTTGACGGAACGTTTATGGTGATACGGTCCATCGTTTGTATAAACAGGTTTGGATGAATTTTTCAACTACAATGGGTACAAACTCAGAACTTGTAACTAAATCTATAATGCTTTACAGACAGCTTTTTCCTCTAAAAGTAATGTGAATGCCTAAAACCTACTGCTAATAGCTTGCACATTTCATTGTCGAGCTGCTCCAGAGCTCTTGATGTCAACATGAAAGCAAATTGCTTAGAATAATACAATAAAGGATAATCATGCTCAGTTTATTTTCTGTGAGCGAGAACTTTTATACATTGATTCAAACTCAAGCGTTGCGGATGTAGTAGCATTGATGTTGATGTTGATTCTCAATTCATGTAATAGAATACGAGGCTGTGTGGAGAGGATCTAGGGAGACTCTTGCGCATAGATAAAGAGGAGGAAACTCAGTAAAAGTATCTTATTTCTGTGGAAACCTTTGAGTTCAGCGACTAATTCGAAGTCAGTGTGATTAGAGTTAGAATTTAATTAATTATCTCAAAATAGCTTCTCAGCCTTGCTTCTTTGAAATAAATAACGTGCTGTAAGCTTTTTGTAGATTGAACTACCTATCTGGATATTTTTCTTCGCCATTGAAGGGAAAATTGCAACACAATGCAACTTGGGCGGTTTCTTTTATGCTTTTTTGAGTTTTTTCTCAAGTATTTAAAAGATTTGAACTTCAGATCCAAAATTAAGAGCCTTTTGAGTATATAGATAGTCTTATTGCACGAATCGCTTTCATTTTGTATATATAGCTGGATTAAAGATGGGAAAAAAAAATATTCTGATCTGGACAAGTTTTATGAATTCGTTAATGAGAGGAGATCCATAAATCGTCAAGTGTAGTCTGGCTGAATTCAAGCTATTGTAAAAAGTTTTGGCTTTCGAGTGCAACAGTTTTATTGAAGGATTGGAATTAAATAAGGGCAAATTCCGTAGAGAAGAGCATTTAAGTTTAATTTTCACACTGCTTTCTCAGTTATTTCATTCGAATGGCTTACTTGAGTTGGAGGCTTTCTAAACCTGTCGCATTGAAATCATGCTGGTAGGACTGTGGTTAATAAGAGTCACAAATAACTACATAATTCGTTGAAGAGCTTCCGCATTTGAATAGTGACCCTAAGATTTTTCATACAATGCTGATTCTTGATCTATGAACAAGAGACAGTAAATTTTGTTTTATGCCGATTTGTATACTCGACATGTAATTCTTCTCTGTATCCTAGGGAGATTACAAATATTTTTCGTTGAATCATTGGACCTTTAAGCGAAAACCCGCATTTTCTTTATCAAGTGAGAGTAACAAATGCGTTAGCATCAAACAACAACGAAGAGCAGTATACAATATAAAGCCGGCTCTCAGAATTATTCGTGTGTTGAAATGCAAAAGACAAACAAAATCGGAGATTCAATTTGCGTGTTAAGGCATGATGGCATTTTTTGTAGAAATGTGTAGCAATGGCCGATTCACAATAAATATAGAAAATCTTTATTTTATCAGGACGTTCGTTGTTTCTTCCACTTTCTTTTCACTTCTTCCAGAGTCTTGTTTTAGTTTTGCATCCTCAACCATAAGCAAGATTGAAGCTCGCTCATTTAATTAAAAGTGGGTGGATTTGTATAAAAGTTATTGGTGAACTTAAAAGCTTTCTAAAGAAAGAACCCGAGCTCACAAACAAACTGGAAGCAGTTCATATGGCTATGATGAGACAGGCCTGCCTTAAAGGTAACTCTATTGCATTCAATTAAGTTGTGTTCAAGTAGAGTTAATTTGTAGGCGAGCTTAATTCCTTCACAGCACAAGCCTGCATAAATGAAAAGGCTCCATATTCGATTACTTAAAGTGTTTGGCAGATCCTCTGAAAAAGATCTATGAGACATGAAAATTTGTACCTAAAAGCTCCCGATTTGGACCCATCCCGTGGTAATGAAGGTATATATGAAAGAATCTTAAAATTACGTTAAGGTTGGAATGAAGAGTTTCCGTAAAATTTTTTCGGTCGCTGGACCTTCATTTGAAAAAATTCCAAGAGCTGTTCAGAACCTCATTTTGGTGGTTTTATTTTTCATATAAAATTTTATTATTGCATTTGATCGTTCAAAAAAATTTTTCAATTTATTTGGAATTGCATTTCAAATACATTTCTTACCAATTCCTTCTACAAGAACATTTTATAAAATTTGGTGTGTTATCCTATTTGCTTTAGTTCGATTAAGCGTATCAAACCATTTTATTACTCATTTTTCAGTGATTCAAAGCATGTTTATATCCTCCAAAGCAAAATTTTATATAATTCCAAAACAATTACCATTGAAGATGCTAATGAGGAAAGCTGAATTAGTTAATCAATGGCTCCTCTCTCCATCAGGCAATGGAACAAAGCCTGATCCACTCTCTGTCTCCAAGGGACTTTGAATCATTTCGGCAGATTTAGCGGGTTGATACGGATTACTTATTTGGGTATGCCAAAAAATTATTTATTCTACAGCCTGCCTTCTCTCTCGGAAGATTCAAATTCCCTTGTAACAAATGTTATACCTGTCCAGAGATGAGATATGAAATCAAAGGTAATGTAATAATACGCGAAATAGCTAGGTTGAGGAAGTAACGAGCTCAAGAAAGCGCTCAACTCTTTCTCCTGGTGATCGCTGAGTAAATTTGCAGTTATATAATCTGTTTGAGAAGATAAGTTTGAATTATTGGTTGCATAAAGCTCTTCAACTTCTTGCTATTCTAAATTAATTTCTCTGCAGAAAGTTCCAGTCTGAAAAGGCTGTTTATCTCATGGTCAGTTTTTCTCAACTTCAATAACTTCCAATAAAGTGATGTAACCTACCTAAATTCTCTCATTTAAAACAATCTACAATAATAATTGGCACTACAACTTTGCCCTTAGATTCCAAGATAAGAGGCTCACCACCTTCTATTGAATCTCGAAATAAAGATGAAAATCGAGAGGTAACAGGACAATAGTATCGACAAGCTTAATTATGCAACTTATGTTGCAAGTTTCTCAACTTGTATACCCTTTGAACATCATAACTAATTGCTTAAGATGTTAAATATCACAACAAAAGGTCTTAGTAGTTCTAAAATCAGCATATTTTCAAAGAATTGTAAGTTCTTTCATAATGTTCAAGCTCAACTCTCTAGATGATGCTACTAGCGACAAGAACCTTTTCGAATCAAGATTTGCCTCATTTCTTGCCTTTCAAAGAATGATGATATCGATCTTTTGAAAGTTAACCTTAAATTTTTTTTTTTTCCTTCTTTCAAGAATAGGCTTATCAAATGGATTTATTTTATTAATCATTTATCATATTATATAAATGGGGGCCGCATGCCACACAAAACAAAAACGCGACTTTAAGTAAAGTTCTCCTTAATCCAGTCCTTATACTCTTTCAGTTGCGGGTCGCCGCACCAAGCCGCATTGCCTTCTACTAACAGCATCGTAAAATTCTTGGTTCAATTATCAAATATCAAAGGAAGAAACCTTCCTCGAGTAAGCAACGGATTTATAGCTTCTCTCAACGGCTTAAATGACAGACTAGCTCTTATTTGAAGGTTTTCATTGGAGATCAAAAGCAATTTCAGACTCAGCCAATGACTGGCTTTCAACCAGATTATTCGGTTCGAAATTTCATTGAATTGCAACATATTGACGAGTTTTTTGCAATAGTGGAATTTGAAGGAAGAATTCGAACTTGAAATACTCGACAAGCAATTGAGCACTTCTACGATCAAGCTGGTTCGTCGAATTTCATTGGCGTATTTGACAGCAGATGATATGATTAATTAGGTGCTGATGGATCACCAAAACAAAGAGCTCGCAGACATCGAAGTTCCTCTGATAGACTCAGTCAAAGGACCTATGCAGAATGATTTCGCTCTTCGAAGACACTCGGTAAGCTATTGAAAAAAATGATATGATTTATCTCTGTTTATTTATTTGAAGAAAGCAACGAAGGCTCGACTGACCTTCGATTTAAAAATCTGCCAAAGCATCACTATTGACCTGAAAACTTTGCGCGTTGAGTGCTTGCTGCTCGAAAACCCTAAGGAGAAAGAGTACAATTACTCACTGAAGATGATAAGCTCCTCGAGAGAGTTCACAAGCGAGCATTCGTCTAATTTAAAGAATCCTCTATTTGCAAAGAGCATATCCTTTGTCCAGAAAGACCCTTATCCAGAAAATTACTCCGTGAAAGAGCACGACGAAGGGAGACGGGTCGCGACAAAACATTATTTTGCTGATGGGAAAAAATCCAAGAAAGTTAAATCGAAGAAAGAAGCTATGTTTATTGTGTCTAGAGAAAGCTCTGGAGGCCAGCTTCCCAGCCGAGGGCCTAATGGTGAGGACTCTTCACGGAAAGGGCCTATTGCAGAAGGAGATGATCACCATGATATTATTCCTGTCGCATTGAAGCCAGATAATAAAAGGCGGCTTGTATGGGAGTATAATGAAAATGATAAAGACATTCCGGTGATTGAGGTAATCATTCTATAGTTAATGGTCTCATGAGAGCTGATTCTGCTTGGTAATGATCTAGATGGAGGTCAATTGTAGCGAATTCGCAGAAGATAGCATCCAATTTTTCTTGTGGTCTGGCATATCTGATACCTTGATTGGTGACTGTTTTATCGCCATGAACAAAATTTACCTCGAAATGACGGCAATTGTAATAGTTTTCAATCGAAATTGGCTATTTAACATGCAAATAGGAGAATCAAGAAGCAAAGGATCTCTTGAGACTGCCCCTTAGAAAGGAAATAATAATCTCAGAGAAGCTTTGGGACCATGGCGTTCATGTTGGAATGGTAATAAAATTTGTGAAGAAAAACTTATCCCTTCTACCAGCTTGAAGCGAAACTACTATGTGAATATCACCCCTTCTACAATCAGATGATTATTGGGGTGCTAACTGAACAAGGCGTCCAAAAGTCGTCTGAAGTTTTGCTGAACAAAGACACAAAATCAGTTTTCGGTGTTTTCAAGAATTCGCTTAATCAGGAAATGAAAACTCTGAATCAGCTGAGAGAAAATCTGATTGAAAACGTTTTCAAAATTGCTGCCTGCACAGATCCCATTGTAAAATTATTAGTTGTGATAAAATGACCTTAACAAACTTTAAAGAAAACACCGAAGATAGTAGATGATACTCTCTCTGACTTGAACAAAATCCTTACAATCTTGAAGAGTTCTCATAAGGTAGCACCACCGTTACTTGGAACCTTCTAATCTGACTAACCTTTCGCAAATAAATAGGATTCGATGACATCCTTCATGTATCAGTCTGCTGACGATTTATTCACAAGTCAGCAAATTTTAATTGATTTAGCTGAGCATCTACTTGAATACATTGATAAAGTTCCTAAGGATTTGAGTTTGCTTTATGAGCAATGCTTGTCGATGGCTGTAGTTCGAGGTGAGTTCCAACTGAATTTCGTAGGATTCGATGAGGATGGAGCATCGCCATTAAATCTTCAGCGCAAAGATTCCAGCAACAGAGCTCAAGACGTGAAAAATACAAGACAGAAAAAGGCCACAGTCGCGATTAGTTACCAACGCTTCATGTACTCGACGCTCGGTTATGTGTTAAAACTGGTCGATTTGGATGGACTTGATGAGAGCAAGAAGAATTTTGCTGCTATGTTCTGCGCTATAGCCTACTTCAGAATTCCTGAGTTCAGAGAGAGATTATTAAAACGCCTCGAATCCACCAAAGACGAGAAGGTAGTGATTCCTGAATTGAGAGGCACAGAATGGCAGCTGGCAGGTGAAGCTGATGACCAACGTAAAAAGAATCAGGATATCGTTTCGCTCTTCGACTGGGAGAAAATCTTCTACTTCCATATCAAGGTAAATACAAAGATTTTTTCATCTATCGGTAAACCTTTGGCCTCAGGCATCGCCGACATTCGATAAAAATGCTTCAATGCTTAACAGCATTCTCGATAACCCAAGCTGGCAAGAGGCATTTTCTAAAAGAGAGGAGGTTTTCGCCGTTTTCTTGACCGAGTTTGCGAAAGGCGTGAATAAGTCAGTGATTCAAATACAGTATATCCCTTGGCAGGATATTCCCGGCTACAACGTATTAATCAAGCATTTCCTTATCGAGTTAAAAAAACGCGATATTAAAAAAATGCCTAAGTACCTCATCGATGCTTCTGTTTCGCTGCTTCTTAACGAGAAGCTCTTGAATATCTTCATTGGGACCGTCTTTAGCAAAACCAGCGTTTTTGACACTCAGAACGTGTTTTCTGTTTTAGAACTAACAAACACCTGGCTAAAGACCTTTCGAGATCGCCAGGTTCCTCTTCCGACGACATTCGACTACAGCTTCTTTCTCAAAGGGCTCTACGTTGTAATGGACAGCGACCACGCTTTCAATACCGCCAAAGCTCTGTGGGTTATCTACAGCAATTACGGCATATTACCAAGTAAATCTCCCCTCTTTGCGATAATTTATAAGGAAAATATTCTTAGATGAAATGAAAAATCAGCTAAGTAACTACATTTTCAGCGAGAGATTCTTCAAGCTCTTCCTGCATTGGAGCTTTGATGTGCGTCATATATTCTATCACTTATTGCTCTACAGATTCTACCAGCAGCACCGACAGTCCAATTCAAACGCGCAAAGCTTAGAGTAATAATAAACGTGTTTATGTGAACTTTTCAAATTAATTGTCTATCATCCATAGAGACATTAAATGCGAGCTTAGTCAAGGACAAAGGAAAAGGAGATCCTACACGAAATTTCAGCGTGATCTCCTCATCAGCGATAAAATAAGCAGGGAGTTCTTTAAATATATGACGATAATCGAGAATGCGCATAGAGAGTTCATCGAAGATATTCATCAAGAGAAAATCGCAGTGAAGGTGAGGAAAAATGCCTGGTATAATAGACGAAACCGTGAGGGGTCTGTCGAATTGAGAAGAAGCGCGTCGAATCTACCTGAATTAAAAGGCTCTTGTTCGCTGCCTGCAGGTGATATATCTACACAAAGCAATAGACTACAAACCAAGCCTGAATCTGAAGACACTTATATTATACTAAACGGTGAACGGCATGAAATTTCCGCGAGAATGGGGAATCTGAGGATGAGCGATGACGGGTTTAATCCTTTTGGGCTTGAGTTAGGCAGAAGAAAGTTTTCTTTGGAAGATTCGTTGTCGATAAGCAGCCCGCCGAGAAAGGATAGTGCTGTTAATGGTGTTAATGGAAAAGAAGCTTTTAAACTGATAAAATCCCCGCGGAAGAGTGGTTTTCGAAGATTCGTGTATTTTGATGAGAATAGTAATTAAAGCTTTTTGGTTCGGGTTAAGTTAATTTCTGATTAGCGGAGAAGGAGAATGAGATCCCAAAGGAGCTGCTCGTTTATTTATTGAGAGCCTCTGAAGAGTTTGAACAAGTTAAGATGGAGTTTGTGAGGTGGGTTAAAGAGTTGAATCAGGCGTTATCAGGGAAATCCGAGGAAGACAAGCAGAAGATATTTGCTAATCCGCCTGTTCCTGAGATGACAATCGTTCAATTGTCTGATCATAACGAGATTGAACCTGACTCTTGAAGCAATTTAATGATGGAAAATTGTTCCGCGTTAACTATTTAATTATTAATTTAATGCCATTCGCTATTTGAATGGAAGGTGCTGCAATTCATTCATAGAAAACTATGAATTGGCTTAATAATGCAATTTAATTATTGTCGTAAGCTTCAAAGAAATAAGTATTCTCTACTCTAATATCATTACTCATAACTCCTCCTCCCACTCAGAAAATTATTTGTAAGGCTGGAGGATTAAAGAATGTAAATTATTTTGATTTTTAATCTCAGACCTTTCACTAGCACGCCATATATCTTTGACGAGTTTAACAACTGAAATGATATTTGTAATTTAACGTCTTCTTGGTTGGATTTCCGATAGTAGAAATATTACTCACAAGAGCATGCCATTCGTCAGGCAATTGAACGAATAAAACACAAAGTAATGAAAAGAAGCAAACCACCACTTCGATTTTGAAACTGTTATCAAATTTTAACAATTTAAGAGCTCTCTAACAGAGATTAGATGCATCATCAAAGAAAAAAATCATTTGTTATTCATATCTTCGATTTGGGCTATGAATCTCCTTCCATATGGAACACCTCGTTGAGTTATTGCTTTTCGAAAAGGGAGCTCCCTTAAGCTAGTTAAACCGTCACGATCGAATCTAACATATCTTAATTCTTATTATGAGTTAACAGGTCACATTATGACTTTTTTTGATACACAACTGAATTGTCTAAAAAGACGTTTTGACTATAAATATAGCTTGAGATAATTTTAGGAAGCAATTAATATATTGCAACTGGCTTAAACTATTAACTCCTACTAATACCTTGAACACTCAAGCAGTAACCCTCAATGGAACCAACCAAAGACCATGCCAAAAAGGAAGAGAACAGTGACCAACCAGTCATCATCGAGGAAAAAATTTCCAAAGTTAACGGAGATTTCGCTATAAAGCGCTATTCTCGTGGAAAACTCCTTGGAAAGGGAGGTTTCGCGAAATGCTACGAGACTACTAACCTCGAAACAAAGCGCGTTCAGGCCGCGAAGATCATCGCAAAGTCCTCCCTTACCAAATCGAGAGCAAGGCAGAAACTTATTTCCGAAATCAAGATCCACAAATCTCTTCATCACCAATACATTGTAAACTTCGAGCATGTGTTCGAAGACCAAGAAAACGTATACATTTTGCTCGAACTTTGCACCCACCAAACGCTTAACGAGCTTCTGAAACGCCGCAAGCGCCTCACCGAACTCGAGGTCCAATGCTACCTCCAGCAGATTATTTCCGCTCTGAAATACCTCCATAGCAACCGCGTAATCCATCGTGATTTGAAGCTCGGAAACCTTTTCCTCTCAGAAAAAATGGAGATTAAAATCGGTGATTTTGGATTGGCCACGAAGCTCGAGTTCGATGGAGAGAAAAAACGGACGATCTGTGGTACTCCGAACTATATCGCTCCAGAAGTCCTTGACGGAAAGGTCGGACATTCCTACGAAGTCGATATTTGGTCTACTGGAGTCATCATTTATACACTGTTAGTCGGAAAACCGCCATTCGAGACTCCTGACGTGAAAACGACGTACAAAAAGATCAAAATGAACTCTTACTCTTTCCCTGAGCATGTACCTCTATCTGATGCTGCTAAGGGCCTCATTACCAGGATTCTTAACCTTGATCCGGCTCGTCGTCCTTCACTAGATGAGATTATGCAGCATCCTTTCATGAATCACGGCGGCACTATTCCAAAGGCGTTGCCCGCGTCGACTCTCGCTTGTCCTCCATCAGCTACGTACCTCAAGCAATTTCTCCCGCAAAATGGGACTCTCAAGACCTCAACGACTCATAAAATGCTTGATACCTCGCCGGTCAACGCCAATATTAATAGTAGCAGCAAATTCCCGAACAATCAGCGTTCAAACCTCGTCAGCACTCAGGCGCTACCAACAGTAGGTCATGATAATAAGTTGAGCAAGAATGGCAGTCCGCGAGATGGGAATACTAACGTGAATTGGAACCCAGGTCAAACGGCAAATCATTTCAATAATACGAATAAGGACTCGAATATGAAGTTTGGTACAACTACCAAAGATTTCAGGTTATCTCAGAATATGAAAACGATGGGTAATTTCCAGAGTAATGGAGGCACAGGAATGGTAACCTCGCAGAAGATCACAAAAATGTCTGAGATCTGGGTGAAAAAGTGGGTAGATTACTCATCAAAGTACGGATTAGGGTATCTCTTATCGAATGGAAGCACCGGCGTCTTCTTTAATGATTCTTCCAAGATATTGCTCGATGCTAAAGGCACTACTTTCGAGTATATGGAAAGAAGATCCACTGACAAGCAAGATATTGTGACGACACATACGCTCTCAGATTATCCCAAGGAATTGCAGAAGAAGGTGACGCTGTTACAGCATTTTAGGAGCTATCTCGAAGGAGATGGTAAAAATGACAAGGATCAGTTCGTTGATGAAGACCTCAGTAAGTTTGGTACTGTTTATGTGAAAAAATGGATGAAGACGAAACACGCGATTATGTTTAGACTGAGCAATAAGATAGTTCAGGTGAATTTCACCGATAAAACAGAAATTATCCTCAGCTCGGAGAACAAAATGGTAACTTATGTGAATAAGAAAGGAGAGCGATCGAATTATCCGTTGGCTAATGCATTGGAGAGCAGTAATACTGAAATGGCGAAAAGACTCAAGTACACGAAGGAGATTCTGACCCATATGCTCAACAATAATGGTACGCAAGGTGCCACTCAAAACCAGGAGACGCATGGAGCGACCGCTGGAAATGGGAATCCGATTACAGAAAGAGCTTAAATTCTTTTCATAGCTAAATGGCGTGGAACTGAGAAAAAAGAAAATAACTGTCCGTTTTAATGATATAAATGAAAATAGATATTTGAAAGATAAAATTGAGTGTGATCAACTATACCTGATTGATGATTGATTGCGTGAAATTGTAAAGTTTCAAATGCATACTCCTGAAAATGCTAGAAAAAACTCACTTTAAAACCGTTTTGCTGTGAGTGAGAACGAGCTAATAGCCATTCGAGCCAGATAATGTTTCATTTAAACCACTCCTCTTACGCTGAAGCCGATAAACTGTAAAGATCACATTACTATAGCCTCCTCATAGAGGCAGTTAGATTGAATTCGATAATGATGTTTATAATTTTTCCGATACGTGTTTACTTAGGTAACATTGAGATAACTCAATATAGAATCATTAATACTCAATCAATTTATCGTATTCATATAATAGGAACTTTCTTCTTCATTTCCCAACTGGTAAAGAGTCAAGGATCTTCCTATTGGGACCCAATCATTTTCTTTCTCACGGTAGCACTCCAACACATGCTCTCGATGTCTGTAGGATCAACAGAATCGTTTTCTTCTTTGTCTCTCAGATGGGCTAAGAAATACACGTAGTTCTCCAGATTATGCTCATTTTGAAGGTCAGTATCGAAATTAGCCTTTCTCTCGTAATCCTCTCTTCTGATACCACAAATAAAACAAACGTTCTTCTCGTCGTCTTCAGGCTTTCTTCTGGTCTCAATTCTCCAAATGAATCAATAATCACACCGAAAATGACTTGAAGGAGCAAAATAATGACAATCATGAAGAATGGCAAGTTGAAGAGTATTCTCAGGAGAAATTCCCATTTTAAGACAGTAGGATAGTCTTGATCTTGCAAGGCGTCTGCAATGCCTCCATATCGCAGCACTAGTCAGTGCTTGGAAGAAGCACTTGAATGCGTCATCGCACAACCTCATGTCGTCATTGACAAAATCACTGTTCATGTAATAGAATCCTCTCATTGAATAAATGTAAATCGTCACAAGAAGCAGTAGAATCGTCCATAAGAGCGGCTTCATATTGCCTGAAATGGCGAAGAAGATTCTGTGGACTGTATCTGAACGGACGACCAAATCATGAGTTGGAAAGCGCAGAAGAATGCCGAAAATCCTGAGAGTACGCAAATCACGGGGGAAACATTTGCCCAATGAACATCGGTGTTATCAACACAAATCAGGTCTCAATCATGAATTCCTGCTTACTGAAATAAATTCATGTCAAATTTCCTCTTTGATTCCACCCATGGTAGGGATAGTCCCTCTACGGCTGAATTTGAGGAGTTTGTGAGTTGATAGACCAGCAATTTAGAGCATCTTTTTCAAATAAAGATATGCGAAGTAATTTTTTCGGTTCTCTTTTTTTTTTTGATTTGGCAAAGAATTTGCCGATGACTTTCAAATATATTGTTGCATTGCATCAACAGCACTGATGTCAAAAAAAAATACGGATGAACTGAAAAATTTATTTAAAATAAAGTTTGCTCTTTTTTTGATGTCTGAGGGCGTGAAATCTGCTTGAAACTGAGTTTTACGAGCGCGTACGTACTTGGCAGCAGAGAGTACCAGACAGTAGCCACCCCCTCTGACATTAGTTGGAAAATTAAATCACTTGAGTCCGATTGAAACGATTTGAGCAAAAAGTATTAAAGAAATGTACCCGAAATCGAAGAAAATTATATGTTTTAGGCAGGCTGAATCATTCCAGATCAAATTATAAGTATCTTTATTCCAAATTCTTCTATCTATTTAAAGCAATCCTTCCATATTTTTATTTAAGCTTCTATAATCTAGTTAAAATCTCAGCTACTTAATCCAGATCGATTTTAGCTTTCTGACAAAATTTAATTCGCGCTCTGTTCTTGAGGAACTGAAGAAACTATACTGTCACAATACAAAACCGTCAACCCAGAAATTAACTTGGAATTTTCCATTCTTCTTAAACTTAGAAGCACATAGAAAAATTTCGAGCTCATAGCAAGAGCATTCTCCTATCGAGCGTTTGAAGCTGAGGCTTGCGACTCAAAAGAGAAGCATAGAATTAGAGTCTTTGATCACTCAAAAGAGTTCGTAAAGAAAGCGTGCGGTCTCTCAGCAACTCTTTTCGTGCCGAGCTACTTTATCTCCAGTCCAGATATCCTGGGTCTATCTTGAACACATTCGAATTCAAAAATGATGGCCAACGACTCGGCTGCGCAACTCTTCCATATCTTCCACTGAGCTGTCAACTTGACGGGAGTACGGAGGTTTTCAATCCCAAAGATCCTCACCTGATTCAAAATTTGATAAATGATGCCCTACATAACATCGAATTTCTGTGGAAGAGCATGCAAATGAGGAAGCTTATGGACATCTTGGGACCTGAGAGCCTCTGCTTCATGAAGGAAAAAGGAGCTTTCTATTTAGGGGATCGGTCAAGACTCTTTGAGAATGGAGCTGACAATTTATAAATGAATATCGCTTCTACCTGTACTACTACTACACCTTTGCAAGGGCAAAATCTGACTTCTCAAGAAATAGCTGAAGAAATTAAGGCGGTGACTTCTGCTGAATAAGATAGACCTTTAAGAAATCGGAGATTTGAGAGAAATGAAAGATGTTGGTCCTAAACTCTCTACGGGCGCTATCAAATC
>ENA-UOTZ01000615-UOTZ01000615.1-compost-metagenome-genome-assembly--contig:-NODE-615-length-29733-cov-16.645434_pt1 | contig 29733 bp, 17 predicted proteins | sample MGYA00238144_ERZ746983 | MGnify/ENA primary metagenome ERZ746983 (study PRJEB28759, sample SAMN06268863) | compost metagenome | isolation source: single cell | place: USA: California, Emeryville, Joint... | reverse complement strand
ATCATTTCTTTGAGTGTGCTCTCTAAGACATGCAAAGACTGTCGATTTGCTAGAACTTTTTTGGCCAAAGTCATGATTTGTTCAAGCGCGTCGTAGACTTTCTTTATTACATTTTCTTGTCCGATCACTGCTGATTGACATCTCGTGATCACATTTACGTCATAGCGCTCTTCATTTTTTATCTGTTCTGCAATCTTAGAGACCTCGGAGCTGAGGGATGCCAGTGTTGAGTGAGTGTGCCTGAGAATGGCCTTGGCGTGCTTAAGCGAAATTAGTTTGCTTGATGTTTTTGTGCGCGTGCTTGACGGAATGAGCGCAATTTGGTACTTTATGCTTTTGTCATAGTCGGAAAACAGTTGTTTTAATGAATTTATGTTATCCAAAACGCTAGATGGTCCTGGGCTACTAAAAAGAGTGGTCTCTGAAGCAAAAAACAGTGTTTTTTTGGGTTTCGGTGTTGCTACCGAGCTAACTTTCGTTGGGCTGAGGATCTCAATGATGGAATCTTCATGCAAAGGAGTCCGAGCGACAGAAACGATTCTAGAGAGGGCTCGATGGAGGTCTTTTGGTTGCCCGACAGGAGAAATAAGAACCGGCTTGCGTTTCAGAGAAGAGAGTGAAAGTTGGGTGTCAATGCTAGTGGAAGGATCGGTGAATATGTTTTTGAATTTGATGGGAGGTAGCTTAGTGTCCTTACTCACTCTTCGTGAACTGAGATAAGATTGGTCGATTTCGGTTGAAAAAGTTTTCTCGTTGAAAGTGTCTTTGAGCCCAGATGCTATCATGGTTGATTCTGAGGCCAAAGTGTTGTTGTTGTATCTCACAGAGCCCTTAACAAATTTCGGGCTGACTAAGCTGCCTAAGGACCTTCTAGCAGAGCCATAAGGGTAGCTCCTGACTGAATCCATGATATTTACCGTGTAGTTGTGAAAATGCGAAGTTCTGAAATCCTTTACAAAAATTTTATTTTGACAAGTCGAATGTGGATAGATTCTACTCCAATGCCTTAAGTGACGCTTTAATTTGCTAAATACCCTGGATGATTAGATTGAAAAAATATTGTGGTTTGCCTAAATAGTAATCGATAGTAATTACAATCATTTATTGACTAAACAATAGTTTCTGAATTACTCGGGGTTTTATTGGCTCTGCACTTCTCTCATTTAGTAAAATCCACCACTAAAGTGGACTACTCCTCATCAGTATCGATTTGGTCAGAGGTGTTATGCTTAATGCTTATGACTATTCATTATTAGATTATTCTCATTTCAAATGTTTTAGAATAGCTATTCTAACAAAGGATCATTATGATTCGATCTTAGACGTGATAAATTCTAATGTTTTTTAATGAAGATTTTCAGTTAAATATTTTATAGTCAACGTTTTGTTAAATTATCCATTGCTGTGAGATTTTGAAAATTTGGACTTTGAAAATATTATGATACCTCTACAAAACGATTTCTGCATTATTTTACCCAAGATATGTGTTTCTTTGAGCAATTCTTGCTCTCTATTCTCCTACTACCGAGACAAGAGGAACCAAAAAGCTGCTACTAGTTTTGGCCCTGGAAATTGAAATATTTTTATGAGTTCTAATTTAAATTATAATTTTTCCATGTTTTCAAAAATTATCACCCGAAATTCATTTCCTTTAGGATTTCAAAAGCTGAGGCTACTATGATACCCATCTTTTTTTGGTTAATGATATCAGCTGAAAGATTGCGTTTTAGAACTTTTTTGGGTGAGACCCTTGTCAGTAGTTTTGAGATAAAATTTATTCTGAATCAATCAAATAAGTGAAATGGGGCAAAATTCAAGCAAGAAACCCTCAGAAGAGCCAAAACAGAAGCAAGACGCCCAAGAGGCTGATACAACTTTCAAAATTTCTGGTATTCAATATCCCCGTTTCCTTATTTCCTGCTGTTAATGATTCCCTTGACTTAAACGTTGAATTCTATTTCATACATTGAATGTTTTGTGTATCTAAGCCGACCCTGCGAAACTGGTGGTTTGGTCTTCAAGGAAAACTAACACTATCTGCGCCAGCAATATTAAAGAAGATGGATACATGAAATTTGAAGGAGTTAAGCTGAGCCAGTGTAATATATATTGCTTTTGCTCTTCAAAATCAACACTTTAAATTTTCAACAGCCACCGGAGACAACTGGACACATGTAAAGGAAATCCCAAATACGAGTCTTCTAGTTTCACTCAATCATGCTCCCTATGCATTTGCCAATCTCAGCATTTTTGACCTTTCACAAAAAGGAAAACCGCGAAAGATTTATTCTTTTGAAGAAATTAATGGAGGTAGCTTGTTCTTTTTTTGATGAAATGGTAAACTTCATCATTAAAGTAACGGGATATGGAGATATGACATATAATTCCCGAAGAGGTATCTTTGGTGCGATCCCAGTTGGGCAGAAAATAGCCTATCATCTGTTCAAGATGGACACTCACCTCTCACAGGTTGATGATGCTGTATCATTGTGCCGAAAGACTAAGTGGCACTCGCAATATCGCGATTTACCAGGTAACTTGACTTGTTTTTATATGGTTTTTACTAATCAAAATTTACGCATTTACGAACAGAAAATACTGTTGCTGGATTTGAGATTGACCCCAGCGGAGATGTTATGGCTACTATCGACCGATATGGTGTGTGTCTGATTTCAGATGTGAATACAAACAAATACAGTTTCCATCGGAGTGTGTTGATGGATAACGCGTGTGGATACGGTAACTTTATTTTTGCTTCCAATTCTTCAATTTTGGTTGCGCTTTGTCGACTCTTCCGACATGCAAAATACGACTTCATTCTTCTCCTCATTGATTTATTAGACCTCAAGAACCGCTGTAAATGGAGTCCCAACATTGGCGATCCTCTTCTCTATATCAGACATGGTGAGAGATCCCTCAATATTTTAGACGTTGAACAACAAAAATTGATTTGGGCATCCTCTATGATGCTTGGAGACACTAGTAAAATCTCTTCATCGAATTGATGCAAAACTGTTGCCTAACAAATATTATTTAAAAGATGCTTATGATGAAATCAATGGGATTGATGCTTGTCCAGTTGACGGGAATTTACTTGCAGCATGTAGTATAAGCAAGAAAATTGACATTCTAGATCGACGTGAATCGAAAATCGTGAAGAGCTTTGATCAAATTCATGAAAGTAAGAAGAAATTTTTAAAGTGTTAATTGCGACCATTCCAGCTGCAATTTACTGTGTGCGATGGAGCCCAAGCGGAAGTATGCTGGCTAGTACTTCCTATGACAACACAGCAAAAGTATTTGACTTTAAGACAGGAAAAGTCATTAAGGTGGGATACTCTGAAGATGGAAGTAATTTAGCATCATATAAAGCCCCATTTATCACTAATATCTGATCGCTAGGCTACCCTTCATCTGTTTGCTTTATATAATTGAGTGGTTAAGGCAATATTAGAGAAAGAGAGAATGGTAACTTGGATTATTAGAAAGGATGGTCAACACAGATTTAGATATAATGACAGTTGTGAGATACTCTCATAATCTCCTTGTAAATTCCGTTAAATTGCCGAGGCGATTATCCATGCAATAATGAATTCATCAAAACTCTCAGCTAAACAATCAAATAAGGTAACTATTAGGAACACTAAAGAGAGCTTGATTAGAAAAAAATTCAACTTATGATTTTCCTCAACTTGTTATAATAAATCGGTAGTTGTATTGCAAAGATCTGTCCATTAAGATGGAGAATTGAAAATTAATGTTGGAGAAATTAAAAAAAGCCTGTTACTGCCCCTTTGAATTCTGTTAGCAGACCTCGACATCGGATTTTACGTTGGCAGCTAAATAATCGAATGTTCGAAATTTCAAATTTCGGGCCGTCGAATTCGTGCATCAATTAAGTTTTCTTTCTTAGCTTAGAAAGCAGCAATATTTATGTCGACTAAATTAGACCTTGAAGAAAGCAGAAGAGTCGAGCCCAACCCACAGAGTGATTCTTCGCTGGAGGAAGCGCTAAAATCTATCAGTAATGCATATTTGAAATTTATGTTGGATTTCGAGCTACATTCTTTCTGAACTGCTGTCATCTAAGATCCCTATTAACTGGGTTTGGATAGATCATCAACCTTCTCATTTGCTTGCATGGTGTTCAATTCAGCAGAACAACATTCGCATTATTGAACTCGAGACAAAGGAGATTTATGCCAACTTTCAAGGCGTCCAGCTTAAAAATAATGACAGTATGTATTGCTACGATGGTTAAATTAGAATCTAAACATGTTTTTTTCATCTCCATCAGTTTATGGAAGCAGTCGCACTCATTTGAAAGAACTCGCGAATACCAGCCTTTTGGTTTCTCTTCATCATTCTTGTTATCAATCGGCGAATTTGGAGGTGTTTGACATATCACAAAAAGGAAGCCCGAGAAAAGTCTATGCTTTCGAAGAAGTACTCGGAAGTATATTATTGATTTTATTCTCTTCAAAAATGAAACATTGGCTCTCAGCAATCGGCCATGGTGATGTAACATTTAATCCTCGAAGAAATATTCTTGGTGCCATATGTGTTGGAGGGGAAGTTACCTACCACTTGTTCAAGGTTAATTCTCACTCTTCGAAGAATGACGATGCCGCTGTCGAATTTTATCGAAAATCTAAGTGGCATCCTGAATATCACACTTTTAAAAGTCACATAGCGTTCTCCTCCATTTTCATGAATTTAGATCTGTTATTTCTGATGTAATTCGATCTAATTTGTTTGATTTTTGTTTCACTCTCTGAAATTCTTTTTTTCAACATCTATTCAATAGAGAATTTTATTGCTGGGTTTGAATTTGATCCGACTGGAGAAGTTATGGCGGCAATTGACCGATATGGAGTCTGTTTGATTTCAGACGTCAATACCAACATCTGCAATTACGACCTTCATTTGAATATGGACATCAAAATGGATATGAGGATGGAGAATGAAGGCGGTAATTTCCCACCCGGCATATTTTATATTTAATGCTATCATTGCCAATATTCTAGATAGCTTTGGCCGCTGCAGATGGTGTACCAATGCTGGTGAACCTATACTATTCATCAAATACAATCAAAGATACCTCAATCTCCTTGACGTTGAGAAGAAAGTTCTTACTTTGAAGTACCCGATGCAACTGGAAAGACAATGTACTCTCTGCTAATCTAACTAAATTTATCTCTATTCTCTTTTTTTTCTCTTCATAATCACCACTCGTAATTGAAGGTTGATTCTATTTGATTTTCCTGATTCTGTTTGGACACTAAACAACATTAAAACTTATAGACTGGACATTCTGGATTGACGTATGCCCAAATGACGGTAATTTACTAGCAAGTGGCGGTAGCGATCGGAATATAAAGATTTTTGACCGCCGTGATTCAAAGATAACCAAAACATTTGAGAATCTCCATTCAAGTAAACATACACAATACATACAACATTCTGTCTTGTTCTGATTCTGTTCCATATGAAAATCAAACGTGCATTATTATGGCTTCTTTTTATTTAATTTTCTTCTCATTAATTGATAAATACTCGCTAATTAATTTGAAAACATCTAGATTGGGTGGATTGTGTGAGATGGAGCCCAAGCGGGGAAATGCTGGCAATCGCCTCTGATGACGCAGCAACAAAACTCTTGGATTTTAATACTGGAAAAATTTTATATAGCGGAAGTACTTCAGATGGAAGTAAATTATTACTCATAAGATTTCCCGATCTTTTTATTCGTTTTTCATGATTAGACTCCGCTATGTCTGCTTGTTTCATCTAAGCAAATCAAATCAAAAAAGTCATCCACAAACCTAGCTTATGACTGAGACTTTAAACTTGAGCTCAAATATATTAATTTTACTCGTACGTATCCATTGCATGAGATTCATAAATTCAACACATTGATCATCTTTGACTGAAAAGACAAGGAAAGTCGTAATACATCATTAAGAGTGTAGCTATTTTATCTTTCATGTCTGTATAAGTGGCTCTCATCTGTAAAACAACGAAGTTAATTAATTAGAATTGATTTCTTCTCAAAACTCCTATTGTGTTAACAAATTTAAAAATTATTAATCTAACTATCTCCTCAACACAGTCAAAAGTTATGCAAGTTTCACTCGATTCAGGGCAAGAAGAAGCAAATCAAGGTCCAATTGCCTCTCAGATTCGTTCTTCACTTCAAAGCATTACAGGTACATAGGTTTTACGTGTCTTTTCCTTTTGCTTCAAGCAACAACTATCTTGCTTTCAAAAACACTGTTTAATACCGTTTAATCGTATCACTATCACGTCAACCCTTCAAAGCTATTTGCATGGTGTTCATATCAGAAAAACATTATTCAAGTTATCGATCTGGAGACTAAACAACCATATGCTAAGTTTGAAGGAGTCTTAACTGCAGAATTCGCAGATGGTATTGCTTATCTTTCTTATTTGATTTTGAGTAAAGAATCTTTCAAATAGCCTTCTTTACCTCAAATATGAGGGAGATCCCAAATACGAGTCTGCTAGTTTCTCTCTTTCACAGTCCTTACACATCAGCCAATATGAAAGTGTTTGACATTTCAAGGAAAGAAAAACCTCGAGAAGTCTACTCATTCGAAGAAATCTTTGGAGGTAATATTGAAATATCTGGGAATTTATTGAATCTCCTGTAAATGATAATTCTTAATTTCATGAATCGTATCTCTCTTGCTTTCTTCTTTAAGTGACTGGATATGACAATGTTGGATACAACACGAGAAGAGGGATTCTTGCTGCACTCCCTCTAGAAGGGAAGATAGCATACCATCTGTTTCAAATTGATGCTAATCCGTCCAAAGTTGAGGAAAATTCCGTTAAACTCTGCTGAAAGTCAAAGTGGCACTCTCAATACAGTACTCATGAAAGTAACGTCATAACTCTTGATCCTTTAGAAACCATCATCATGCCTTGTGAAATCATAATGAATTAGACAATTCTATTGCTGGTCTTGACTTTAACCCTAACGGAGAAGAGTTAGCTACGCTTGAATCGAGAGGAGTTTGCTTGATTTCGGATGTCAATACAAACAGTTACAATTTCCATCTGCAAATGGAAATGAGTTCTACTGATGGTAACTATAATTCACAATTACTGCAGCTATTCTCGAACTTTCTGTGAACTATGATTTGTTGATGGAAATGATAATATTTTTTCTTTGAAAGTCAAAATCTTTACTAAGTTTGTCTGATAGACGACTTCGGCAGCTGTAAATGAAGTATCTATGACGAAGAGATGTTGAGAAAAGAACTCCCCTGCTCAAAGCTTCAATTCCGACGGCAGAGGAAGATGGCAACGACAACTTATTTCTTTGATGTATTTTGATAGGACTTGGTAGAACGCACATTCTCGATGGATATTTGTAAAAAGACGGAAACTTGGTTGTAGCAGGCGGAGAGGATTCAAATATCAAGGTTTACGGTAAGCGAAATCCTGTAGTGGTTAAAACCTTTGAGAAGGTTCATTCAAAGAAGGATGGTAAATCATTCCTATGATGTCCGATAATTAACCACTTGAAACATTTAGCCTCGATTGAATGTGTAAGGTGGGATCGTAATGGGAGTGGTGGTACCGATGAGAGAGCAAAACTTCTAGACTTTAAGACTGGGAGGGTCATTTATGATGGAATCACACCCGATGAAAGTAAATCCGTTTATTCTATGAATCATAAAAAATTTCATCTTACATTTCACTTCACTCTTAGACTTTGCGAATTCTCTCTGTTTCATCTAATGCTAACTCAAGATAACAAACGACCAAAGTAAAAGAGTTGAAGAATTCAATATTTATGGCTGAAGAGTGAACTAGATATTAATAATAACAGTTTTTTTCGATTTTCATCCAAAACAGAAGTCGTTGCAAATTCAAATGAATAAGCCCAGAACATCTAACTAGTTATTACAGATGTAATAGTAGGTTTGTATGATATAAATTCTAAGGATAGAACCGACAACTTGTTATTCGGGACGATAAGTAGTTTTTATGATGAGAAAACATAAGCATTATATAGTATGAGAAAATAATTTGCTGAATAACCACTGCTGGTGAAGAACTGGAGGCGAAATATTCAAATAGACTAAAACTATTTTATAAGATCGCTCGCATTCTCATTTAATGCCTTCTATCAAGCTAAATCCATGAACTGAGCACGAAAATGAGCTGATTCTGCTCTTGAAAACTAATTTTTTTCACTAGTAGGGACTCTATCACAAATGAAAAATGAAAGCTTATTCACCTTCCAATGAGTTCGGTTAGATGCCTAATTTTCCTAATGATGTCAAAACCTTAATGATATCTAGCAGCAAATTCTTTACTCAAAATTAACACTTTGCTGTTTATCTACAGCACTAAATTAATTTTTGGATCGGTTCTCAAAAGCGAACTAAATGATGAAGATCCAATCAAAATCAAGCCCTTGTGTCCCCGCAACCTGAGACAAATTCTCAATTCTCATATCGAGTCGATATCGAGGAAGTTTTCCCACTGAATTCAAAATTCGCTTGCTCTTTATTAAATGAACCTCAAGATAATTTGTTAAGATAGACTTAGCATCTGATAATAATTTTATTTACATTCTGAGCACAAAAAGAAAGACAGAAATTTATGCAAGCATTTCAAAATTCAGAAATCCTAACATCAAAACAATATCAAGCCTGTCCGCAGGTTAGGTCTCTCCAGGAGGATATCAATGGTAATTACAATTGCTGAAAAATGTCTGTTTATCATTACTTTGAGCAGAAGAACGACCTTCACAGCTATTAGCCTGGTGCTCAGCTACGAACAACTATATCGACATTATCAAGCTCGACACTAAAGAAAAATACGACAGCCTCCAAGGAGTTCAACTCAAGCGTATCGATTTCTTTTTCACTTTCAGATTTGATAATTTAAAACTTAACGTAGAGGACGGTCTCAGTTGCACTATTTTGAAAGAGCTCTCGAAGACAAAGCTTCTGGCTTCTTTCAATTTTTGCTGGGATACTTCAGCCAATATGGAGATATTTGATGTTTCCAAGAAAAAGACCGCACAAATAATTTATTCGTTTGAAGAAGTTAGCGGAAGTAATATTAATCTAACCTCAGAACAATTACATTCTATTGTAGTGACTGGTTATGGAGATGCGACGTATAACTCACGTAGAGGCCTCCTTGGTGGGCTCGGTGTTGGAGGACAAATCGCTTATCATCTATTCAATATTGACTCTCACTCTTCTAAATTGGGAGCCTCGGGCGTTAGGCTCCTTCGGAAGGCCAAATGGCATTCCCAGCACTACGATCCTGAGAGTAATTACTCTGATTCTTCTCATCTGTTGAATCATTTTACTGACCGATAGATAATTATATTGCAAGTCTGGATATGGATCCAAACGGAGAGAGACTTGCGACAGTTGATAAATTTGGAAAAGTTTTAATTTCAGAGGTTGATACCAACAAGGATATTCTGTGTTATAGGATGGAATCGAATATGATTGATCTCGGTAGTTATAACTCAGGATTCATTTTTAGTTTCATCGATTCTCGACTCATATTGTTTCTTTTTCCTCTCTCTCTCACCAATACTCTCGTTTTTCTTAGAAAATGATATCTGCAGATGGAGTCCTAACATTGAAGAACCACTCGTATTCATTAAGTATAATGGCATTTACCTCAATATCCTCGACGCAGAGAAGAGAATCCTTACCTTTAAAGAGCCTTTTGAAATTGGAAGACTAGGTAAGAGAGGATGGCCTCTGTTATGACATAAGTATTGTAATAGGATCGATTTCATGTATTGATGTCTGCCACAGTGACGGAAATTTGCTCGCAGCAGGAGGAGAAAATTCGGATATTGAGATATTTGATCGTCGTGTGGCGAAGATCGTTAATACTTTCGAGGAAGTTCATGGAGGTAAGAGATGAATTGTGCATTTTGAGACTTATAATATCTGATGTATAGGCTACATTATCACCAGTATAAGGTGGAATCCGAGTGGAGACATGCTGGTGAGTGCCTCTAATGAAGAAAATGTAAATCTATTGGAGCCGAGGACTGGTAGGGTCATATATACTGGATATACGAGGGATACAAGTAAACAATAAGGAAATTTTTTTGGCTCTGCTCTTTTAACTTTTTAGACTCTATTACTTCTGCTTGTTTTGTGTGAGCAAACTTTAGCTCATAGAGAGAAGGAGAGAGAATCAGTGGTTAAATAATACGCATGCTGACCTTACTTGAGTAGAATGTTTGCATTCTGAAATTAATTACTGACCTATTTGGCCATGGGCTGTATGCATATTGCCCTAGTATTTATGTTCATTTGATTACTCAATGTTGATGTATTTCTCAGCAGTTCAAATTATCACAAAATAATATTAGAAAACGAAATTCACTATACTCTCATTACAAGCAATCTTGTGGTTATTTCCAATTTATACATCACCCGTGTCTTCCTAGTATTGTTTGTAAATGAAAGTTCAAGTTGTTCAGGTAATTCGAGAAATTACTGGATTGAAAAGTTAGTCAAACTTATTTCCTAACAAACAGTTCAAGAGCTCATTGAACACAGAGTCACATTTGTTCAAGTTGGTCTGTTTATTTCTGGATTTATTTGTTATTTTCAAAGCTCAATAATAAAACTTATCTTCAAATATTATTAAGTAATTTAATAAATATGATCTCAAGACAATTAGGTAAACTTAATGAATGCGGTTATTGTAGATAACAAGAATACTCTCTTGAAATGCATAATTTTATAAATAAATTCGTGTGCTATTTCACAGATATTCCTAGCGACTAAAAATTCCGATCAAAGAGGGAAAGATTGCTCGCTAATTGGTTCTCCATTTCAGATGGATTATTCGTGAGTTCTTGCATTTTCTTCTGATCTAATTTTTTTTGTAATTAGCATATTCTCAACGCAATAAAACATTTACTTTCTTCCTCCAATTGCTTTTTCATACTGAAACCTTTCCTTACACTTCTTCTGAATGGAAACCCTTTTATTCCTTTAGTAAGAGACGATTTTCCCGGTTGTCGTCCGATACTAAGACTCGCGAAAGCCTAAAACAATATATAAATTTCATTGTGATCTGAATTCTATTTACTGCATTTCCATCAATTTTTCTTCGCTTTTCCATTACCTCCAAACCCTCCAAATGATCATTCTCTTTGTTTATCATCCTCCTATTTTAATTACGATATCTGACTGAAACTCTAAAGCGAGCACTTACTGACTAAACGGCGTTTGCATTTTGAGCAAGTATATCTGGTTTTCCAAGTCAAAAATGCGTTCATCACGTCGCCTCAGTTCGTTCGAAAGCTCAGAAGTCTGGTTATTCATTTCGATAATCATCTTATTCTTTTGGATCAGCTGAGATTTCAATTGCGCTGTCAACAACAAAAATTAGCGGTCTTAATGAAAATGCAATGTACTTTCCATCTCCAAGAACTTCATCTCATAATCTGCAGTTACATTTTTCGATACTGATCCTTCCGTCAAACCCTCACTAAATAAATTGAAATAATGCGCATTGGATCCATCTTTCTCGACAGAAAGCTTTTTTAAGCCTTCCTCAACCAGTGTTTCTAGTTTCTTCTTCAAGGTTTCAACTTGCTCCTGATGGATCTTGATTAGTTTGTCTTTTTCCTCTTTCATGGCATGACGAATCCTGTCGTTTTTATCCAATTCATTCAACAAATTTTGTTTCTCGCTTATCAGCTGAGCATTCTATAAATAACAGCATTAATACTAACACACCGTGAGTAGAGTACATCTTGCTTGAGTTCAATCAATTTGCGGTCAAGCACAGCATAAGACTTCTCGAAAACCTCCGTTTTTCTTTCGAATTCCTCTCGAACTTTAGATTCTGTCTCAGCAATTCGCTCTAACAAGCTGTATCGAGAGTATTAGCAAAAAGAAAAATTGGTGGGAAGGATACGAGTCATGCTTCTTGTTCAGCCTTTCGATTTCTTCGTCTTTTTTAGCGCACTCTTCCATATAATGTATAGTTTCTTCCCTCTGCTGATTAAGAGTCTGCTTTGCTTCTTCACATTCTTCGTGTAGCATTTGGATGGTTTTCTCGAGCTCCTCGATTTTATTTGTATGCACTACAAGCATATTATCAAACAACTCTTTGCTTTTTGAAATCGAGGCTTTGAGTTCGTTGTACTCGCGAAGCTGGTCTTTGCTCAAGGCCGTGCAGCCTGAGGCCCTTTCGTTGACTTGGACCTGGTTCTTAATCGCGCCTGCGCTCATTCCAAATTTGAGAGTGTTGAGAGTTTCTTGGTAATTCAATAGCAAAGGGTTGATAGTGCAGATGACCACAGTTCTCGAGTTTCCTAAAGCAATTTGTTAGTGAAATGAAATTGAAGGGGCGCCTATACCGCCAAGGCAAGGCTGCAGCAATCTTGTCAATTTGGAATCTCTGTAATTAATGTAAGAGACTTCTTTCGAGGCTAACTTGCTGATAACATTCGAAAGCGCCAAAAGACTCTTGTTAATGTTCGCTCCTTCTCTAAACATTACTATGAGTCTTAGCGAATGCTAACGAAGTTACTTTTTGCGAAGTCCTTCAGCTTTCGTTCGAGAGACGCCCTCACTACCAGCAAGATCGACCAAATTTACAGTAGAAAATATGATCTTGTCAGCTTGCTGCTTGCTTCTGGATTCTAAAGATATTCTGAAAATTGTATGCGAGCGACTTGATTGTTCATTTAAACACGTTTCACCAACTTTTCTTGCAGATTCACCCATTTCACTAACAGCACGTTTATTTTCGATTACAACTGGTTAATTACAAAAATTGCAGTGCTTCTCGTTGGGTTTGGACAGCCATCTCTGTTAAGCCTGGGATATGGATGCCTTTCGTAAGGTTTTCTCTGATTTCGAGATTGAAGTTGGTTGGGTTCAGAAGATCGTTCACGTTTTCATTGTAGATCTAAACCAATGAGAATGGGCTTATAAGAAATACACCGGAGAGTTACCTCCATATAAGAGCACCGAATCTCATATGATCGGTCATGGTTTTCAAGAATCTTCTGAAAAATGCGCGTAAGGGCCTGAGGGATGAATCCAGGAGAGGTCTTGTCTCCTTTCATCGTATGAGTTTTTCCTGATGAGGTTTGTCCATACGCAAACACGCAAACTATCGAGAAACGTTCACTTCAATTCTCGATGCAATGATTATTTTACCATTAACGCCTTCAAAGCAACTGTCAATCAAAGACTCACCGATGCAAGAGAATATTTTATCAGTTGTAGTGTCTGAATCGAACACTTGCTCTATAAATATGTAAAGAGAATATATCTTTGCCCATCCAGTGGATATATTTTACCGAAGCTATAAACTTCTTGAGTTTTATAGTTTATCACAGCGTTTTCACCATATTTTCCACAGATTACCTCCTCTTCGCTCTTCGTGAGTATTGGTTTTATACGAATGCACGCTTTTATGTTTTCCATTTGCCGCAAAGATTTTTGAGGATTGTCGTTTTAAATTTTCAACTGAACTTTTATTTTTTCAAATTTCAACAACACCAGATTCGTTAAAAATTTATCGATTGAAAATTAAATCCTCTCAAATGAGTTTCATGCAATATGAACCTAAATCTCAATTAATACAAAGTGCGATGTCACACGAATCTGTGTAGTTAAGATAAGATAACAAATACACATGGAATCTAGCTGCTGCTAATTAAATTTCTTGTATACCTTTGCAAGTTTGCCTTCCAAATATCCATTATCTTGCATAAGACTTTCGAATTTCTCTTTCTCGCTGTTCCACTTGTTCTTCAGCATCTCTATCTCTTTCATCTTGTCTCTCTTGATCTCCTTCTGCAGGTCTCTGAGCAGCTATAGGATGAAATCATGAGTTGGAAAGTTCTGTTCATCGATGCGTTACCTTTTTCTGTGCGTTCTGGACCAGGCGTCTCTCGTGTTGGTCATTCATTTCCTTCTCGCGGACAATGTCAAGCTTGTTTTTGTACATATTCTGGATGGACTCGACGACGAGGCGTGTTTGTTGGTTCTTTATTTTACGCCTTTCCATCTGCTCTTTTCTCTCCTCAATAAGTTTCTTCTTCTCGAGCTCAAAAACAATTTTGTGGCTAGGACAGTGGTTTAAGAAAGCTGAAGCTGCAATTAGTATACATTTTTCGCAAATAGTTTATTTTTTCATCCCTGAGCTTCAAAAACAAGGATTTTTGCTGGTTATTCAAGACTTCGTCAAGTTTCTGATCGCTGAGCTATATAATCGATGAGAGAAAGGTTAACAGATTTTTCAGGAGAATGTATTATTACAATTTGTGCCTTGACGCTATGAGCGAAGTTCTTTTCGTTAATGCTCGATGCGATGGCATTCTTGTTCTCTTTCTAAATGTTTCTATTGGTAAACAGCTCAAATAGTTTGCTATTACTATCCTGTGATTGTTCAAATATTGGTTGAGATAATTTTTGTAAACGTTCTTCTGTTGAAGAATAAGCTCTTGAGTCTATCAAAAAAAGCCTTATGGGAAATTATATATTAGGAGCTATTACCTTAGGCTCATCATCTGGAACATAGTTCTCTCGCAAATTGCGAAGGGTAGACCTCACATGTTTTATATTCTTTGAAAGAATGCTATAGAGCATGTTCTCCTCTTCATCAAGCCCTTCAGGCACGGCTTCTTCCTCCTCGTCTTCTTGTATATTATGCTGGTCTCCTGCATTTTCTTGATCTGGGTCTTGGACGTAATCGTATCCTTCTTCTCTTATAGCTTCTTCATCGTCATCATAAGATTCAGCACCCTGTTTGGCTTCCAAAGCTCTCCTTTCTTCTTTACTGAGCTGATCTCGCATTTCAGGAGTATACTCTTCCGATTCTGCTCGGAGATCCTCTTCGCTGCCATTGGCTCCAGCTAATTGATCCCCGGTTCTCAGGTGTTTATTAGATGGCGAATGCTGCAAACCTTGTGCTCCTCCTTTTCGACCCTTCTGCGAAACAGTTGCAGTTTTTGGGCGAGTTTTAGTCGTCGTTTGCTTCATGCCAAGCTTTTTACCTTTCGGTCCTTGAGGCGCCTTATAAAGCGGTCGTACTTCAGGCTTCTGAAAGCCTTTTTTGCCTGTTTTTTTTCTTCTACCTAGTTGGTTTTGAGCTTCATCGTAGTGATTACCAGCTGCCTTTTCCCCTTCTTTTCGTTGGACTAGCCTCATATAATCTTTATTTTCAACATCATATTCAAGGTCTTCCGGCTCAATTTGTCCCTCCGACTCTAACTTTCGGAATATCCTTTCTCTTTCTTCTTCATCCATCTCATAATCTGGGTTATACTCCTCTTCGTTCTTTCTTTGACCTGCTCTTCCCATCGAGTCTCCTTCTTGAGGGCCGCCCTTTGGACGTGCAGAAAATTTCTTATTATAACTGCCATATTCGCTGGATTCTTTGCTTTTGCTCACTTCGGAAATCCGGCTTACACCCTCTGATGCGCCGCGGATTTGAGGACGTTGGCCTTCGTTCGCCCTTCCTTTACCTTTCTTTCTATTAAGAATATCCACTATCTCATCAACGCCTGAATCAGCTGCCTGCAAGTACATTGTTGTCAAAGCGCCCATAAATACGAAGATAATACATGCAATAGATCCTCCATATCTTCGTCACCCTCTTCGTCGTCATATCCCTCTTCATCTTCAACGTCAATGTTATCACTTTGCGATTTAGGAGCCCTGTCCTCATCTGAGCGAGCTGATCTCTGCTGTTGTCCTTTGCTTCTTCTCTTTTACAGAAGTTAATTCCTTCTTATACGCTCTGAGATGTAATTACCTGATGATCTTCTTCTTCCTCTTCTTCTTCCTCCTCTTCCCCTTGCTGTTTCTGGATGAACATCTTGCTTATTTCAAGCAACAATTGCAGGAAGTTTAAAATATGCTTCAAATCTCCTTTCGCGATCAATGAGCCTGTTTTCAGATAGCAACAATTTCAAGTTGCAGAGAAAGACTATGGAAATATTACCTCTTATGTGAGAAAGATCGAGATTAAGGATCTCTGTCGAAAGAAGCTCAATGAGGTATTGAATCTTTTCTCCAGGTTCGTGCTCTGGCTGAGAAGCAATCTCCATAAGGCTTTTCATAAGCATTGGAAACATCGTGCCGAAGATCTCTAAGTAAATGTCTTCATAGGCTAGATGCTGCAAGTCATCAATCTCATATTCTAAATTCAAGTTCTGCATAAGATTGTCGAACGTGTTGAATATCTCGTTTTGTATTGAGTCCATTAGCTTTGAGGTGTAGAATGAAATGCTTTGGCTTTTTGTTTTTAAAGTCTTATCCAAATTTAATTCAAGTAGTGTCAGTTAAAGAAATCAGAAATTGATTTGCAATTCAACTGTTTTAAAAGATCCAATATTAAGTTAGTGCTGTTGTGCGCTAGGTGAATTTTTGACATCTGCTTGAAGCAAGGCTTTCAATTTCTTTGGCGAGTTTCATAGTATCTTCAAGAAACTCTGTTGTCTTAAGCAGAGAGAAATGTTTAATGTGGAAGATGTGTCTCTCCTTTGTTTGTAAATGAGCATTCCTCAATGATATATTGAATCGAAACTCAGAGTCGCCTATTATTGTTTTGATTTGCTATGAATAGATGAAATTTATGCGCTATTAGTTCTTAAAATGGGATGCCTCCGACCAAATTTCTGAAATTTTAAGAGGCAATTTTAATGATCTTGGAAATTTATTTATTGTATATGTGTTCGAACTGTTGACAGATAGGTAGAGTGTGAGAAAATTTCACTAATGCAATAATTCCAGTCATTGAGATATTCAACGGACATCAAGGCTCAGCTTTCGAAGCGCTGACACCACTACGAATTCTACGCAATGATCCTGTGTAAGAAATTTAGAAATTGTTGAAATAATGTATTTCGAGGTGGTTGGATTCCTCATGATCAAGAGGAATTAAGATGTACAGCTGCTTATGTAGCTAGGTTCTCATAATTCTAAAGAAGCTATTAGAGTCATAAATTGCTGAATTGTCGAATTTTTGTCGCAATGGTGACTATGTCGATGACAAATACAACATTTCTTAAATGCTGAAATAAAGACTTACTGGGATTCATTTAGCATGAGTTTTAGATACTCTCTTCCTCAAGATTTGTTCAGAGTAGAGAAACTACCCAAATTACTCAAATTAATGAATTATAAAGAACTCGATTTGTATAGAATTACAGTTTTTGCTAATTTCAGAAACTTGCTTTCTTCATATCAAAATTAACAAACTACTGAGGGTATTTGCAATTTTTAAAGTGCACTTAGCTACGCTAACGAAATTAGCTTTTGACTCAATAAGTTAAGGTTTTATTTATCTGTCACTTCTGTAAATCAAAGAAAATTTAATAAAACATTTTATCCACTGCCATGAAAAAAATATAAGAGAATGAATTTTATTTAAAACCAAGTTTGTAGAAGTAATTTTATTTCCAAGCACATATTCATTTTGTCACTGTTCGGTATAAATAAATAGTTAAAAGTTAAGAGCAATGGATTTCCTTCTCAAATTCAAATCTCCCAAGCACGAAGCAAGATACAATGAAAATCTGGGACTCTACACATCCAGGATGGTTGTAACTCATTCAATTCTTTGTATTTCAGTCCTACCTCTCTACCCACTCGTTCAATACTTTTCCTTCAACTCCAGTGCAGGTTACGGAGTGGTTATCAGAAGAGCCTCTCTCACTTGGATAATAAACTTGAGTCTACTGTTTTTATCGATAGTACTTCGGAGACATTATCGAAGACTCGATAAACGGCCTGAGATAAGTCGATGGTGCTTAGACTTCCTCTACTGTCTCGTTGAAGGCTTCGAAGCCTATTTTTGGGCTGAAGGAATCAATCTTACAACCAGTTCCTACCAAGAGATTTGGGGTTGGTGGCACGCGCTCACCGCCACCATCAAGATCAACATGATCTCGCGCTGGTATTTGAAGTTCCTCGCGTATTTGGCTCTGATAATGACGTTTGGAATGAAAACTTTTCTGCTCAATACGAACTACGGCATTCTCGTCGTTTTCTTTCAAGCAGTGATTTTTTTGGTGCTTTATACTTACTTCCAAGAAAGAGCAGAAAAGAAGCGATTCCTTGAAAAAGAGACGCTTTTTGAGGAAACTGAAGCGCTTAGAGAGATAATGGAGCAAACTACCGAAGCGATTATGATTTGTGGCATCAACGAAGGGATACTTTACAAGAACTCGAATAAATTTGAATGGTGGAATGACGATCTATCATATGAAGCCAATCTAGATAGAGTACAAATAGAAAATAAAACTAATTCAGAATCAGTAAATCCGCATCATTTTAATTTTTCTTAATAGTTCTTTCATTCAATAGCATCTAATCCAAATAGAAATGTCCCCGACAATAGACCGGATGGATCTTACGACAATGCTCGAGAATATAAAGGCTGAATACCGCGATCAACGAAACGAGGCACTCAAAAAGCAAAATGGTGTGAAAGTTTTATATGGCGAAGTTCAACACTGCGAATCTGGCAAGATCTACCAGCTAGAAATCAGGATCCTTCATATGAATTATCGAGAAAAGCCCGCACTTGCATTAATCATCTCAGATATCACGCAAAGAAACACAATTATCACGCTACAAGACAATCATAATTATAAAAATCGCCTTCTTGCTTCAGTCTCCCATGAGCTAAGAACTCCTCTTAACGCGAGTATTAACTTCACGCGAATGGCTATTGAAGACCCTAACGTTCCAACAAATATCAAAGATGAGTATCTCTCTCCTTCTTTGGTCTCGAGCCAGCTGCTGTTGTTTTTAATCAACGATATTTTGGACTTCTCTCAAATCTCGGAGAATAAACTGCGGCTTGTGTACGAAAAAATCTCTTTCAAAGATTCGTTCGAACAGTGTGTAAATCTCATTAAATTGCAAGCCGCTCGCAAGAGGATCGGACTCGAAGTTGATTATCAAATGGATTGCTTGACCTCAGACTTCTATACCGATCACAACCGACTAAAACAGATCGTTCTTAATTTACTGAGCAACGCGCTCAAATTCACCCTTGAAGGGAAGATCAAAGTCACAGCCAAGTTGGATTACAACCAGAGTATTTATCCGGAGACTGATACTGGTGCTTGCTTGAGAAAAAGACTGCATGTTTCAGTTGAAGACACAGGCATCGGTATGTCTCCCGAAGACAGAAATAAGTTATTCCAGGCCTTTGAAAAAATTGAACTGGGAGATCGTGTAGCAATAAATTCGACTGGAGTCGGGTTGGGATTGGTCATTTCGAACAACCTCGTCAAGATGTTGAATCACCCTGAAACGACCGATAATTTCATCAAGGTTGATTCCGAGAAGGACGTGGGATCGCGATTCTCGTTCATGATACTTGAGCAAGAAGATAACAATTCCATTTACGCACCTAAACTCACTAATGATGAAAATTACGATGGAGTAATGGAAGAAAATCTTCAGAAAGACAAAGAGGATGAGTTGGGCACGGAATCCGATATGCTCGGATTGAAAGAGATATATTTCAGAACTCTTTCCGATAAGCAGGTGCCAGGACGCGCGAAAAAGAATTATTTGGTGAGCAAAGGCATCCCCAACTGTTCTTGTCCAAGTTTGCTTGTGGTGGATGATGATATTTTCAATGTGGCTGCCCTAGAATCGATTCTCAGACACATTGGCTATGCCTGTGACACTGCGTTCAATGGGAAGAAAGCCATTGAGAAAATCGTTGAAAAGAGCAATGGACAGAAGTGCGGGAAGAATTGTGCGGTTGGATATCGAGCGATTCTAATGGACTGCAGCATGCCGATCATGGACGGATTCGAAGCGAGCAAAATTTTGAAAGGGATGATGGGAAGGAAGGAAATTCCGGAAACTCCCATTGTGGCTTGCACTGCATTCGTGCAAGAGAAGGAGAAGCAGCGTGCATTGGAGGCTGGAATGATATTTTATTTGGTGAAACCGCTAACTCGAGAAAAAATTAAGAGTATATTACAGAAAATAGAACATTTTAGCTCGAAACTTAAGCAATAAAAAAGAAAAAGTATATAATCTTTTGCTAGTAACAGCTCTTCTCAAAATTTAAGTTTTGTTAGGGTCATTTTTGAATACAGATAAATCTGAAATTACCTTTATCAGATTCGATTTTGTATTTTCTTATAATATTTTTGATTGATGATCAATGCAAATTCTAACAATTCTAATGATATTTTCGTATTCAGTTTCTTAGATTGTAGAAGTCCGTACGAAGCTCTGCTCTTCTTGCCGGAAATTGAAAATTGTTGCAGGCCCCTCTCTTCGCAAATTATTGAAGGGATTTGCTTGGAAACATATGGCATTCTTTTATTGATTTTGAATTAAATCCAAAAAATGCTAAATCAGCTTTAGGATTTTTGATTAGTTTCATTGATTTATTGTTCATTCTCTAACTTTGTTATTTTAACCTCTGATATTTGAGTTTATATAAAAGACTATGCGATTAATAATGAATGATATTCACGAGCTCTCTTGTTTGTTCGTGAAAAATCTACTCCTCAAGAGTCAAAATCACTTTGCTCCAGCTCACTGCCTAAAGATGAAAATTAGTGTCTGGAGCAAATAGCACGCTTCATCATGATGTCTTCTATCTGCTGCGACCTGAAACACGACCTGTCCGGAGGGTAACGAATTTATCTTTAGCATATATTCGACATTAGGAATATCGAGTTCAAAGACTCCAGCCAACTTAGTCTTTCCTGTTTTCTCATACGACTGAATCTCATTTTTCGGTCCCAGCTCAACCAACTCTCCAAAGTATCTCCTAAAATCGAGCAAATTTTCAACTAGCTTCGTATCCAACGTAATAGCCTGAGTCTTTAAGACTTTCAGGTCGGAATATTTCCATTTTTCTCTGAATTCGAAAGGCTCGATGTATTTGAACTGCATGTATTTCGTTATCACATTCGGAAGATAGATAGGGAAAGCTTCATGCTTGCCATTGAAGAGTCCTTCACCTATCACCTTCAAGCACCCAAAAGGCGTTCCTGTATAGGATATCAGATATTGCTGCTTCACCTGCTTTCCGCCAATTATTACCGAATCGACTTCCTGAGGCTTTGCTGTCACTTTCAGATTCAGCCCTTCAACGATGCTGATTTTGAATTTCGTGATTTCGCTCTCTAGTTTGCTGCCGAAGTAGACCATCGCCTTGAGAAGGTTCTTCGAACTGGCGTAGTCTTGCATAATGTTCGTCGTTATTCCAACTTGAATGAATTCATTCTCATACAGGAGGGATTTGGCTCTCAAGCATGATATCTTGAATTTGTGAAGTGCATCTCCAGGGCCAGAGTCACTAATGACGTTTTGAAGCCCTCTCAAAGCGTAAATTTCGCTGGAAACGAGCTCTCCTTTAATTTTATCGGACTCATGGATGTTGCGATCATAAACCTGATGATCGTAAGTCCTGTCTGAGTACTTGGGCTCGTAACGGCTCACTGATCCAGGAGATTTAAAAACTCCATCTCGAGGGCTCATGCTGAAGATATTCTTCCCAACGAATCTTTTTACGTCCGAGTTCTGGGACATTGGAGACTGGAAGTTGCTGTAAGGCCGCACGGAGTCGGTTGCTAGGTCTTGTAACGTCAAGCTTTTCTGGGGCTTTGGTTCAATATTCTCACGCTTAGTGGCTATTTTTTCGAGGACATCGTGTGCGAGTCCTTGTGTGCCGTTACTTTCAATGCTCCTGCCAGTGTATCCGGTCATCAGTTGCAGGGTCTTTCCAAAAATGTTTCGAACCGGCTTCGTGACATGAAGGCCATGAAGACCGTCGTTGTTTCCTCTCGCTTGGAAAAATAGTGCTTGAGTACGGTTCTCAGCGGCGTCAGGTGAATCAGTTTTGAGGCTTTTTGGGAAGACAGCAGCATTTTCGGTTTTCAAAGTAGTTTTCGAGTGACTTGTACCGTTTGAATCATATTGCTTTTCTTCCTCATGATACCGAGCTGGCGAGTACTTGCCATTAAGCAATGGACTGTCCTTTTGGAGCTTTTTCGCAAAGTGCTCTTTGATTTGTTCTTTGACTATAGGGTATTCTTCGCTAGGATGCTCGGGGACATTCTCTTTGACTATTATCTGAGGGTTTGCTTGGATACTGTTGATAACGCTCTCAAGTAATCTGACTTTTTCCTGGAGTGCTTGATTGTTCTTTTTAATCATTTCGATTTCTTCAGATGTCTGAGGTTTAATACTATCCTGGCTCTTTGTTTTTATGAGTTCTGTCTGTACGTTTCTGAGGGTTGTTTCAAGTTCTTTGTTCTTCTTGCGGAGAGTCTCTGAGTCAGCTTGATAACTTTCTAATTGCTTTTGCAGCTGCAATACTTGAGTTAGGATTGTTGGATCCTGAACTTTGGTTAATACTGTTGAGGAGGTTCCAGCCAAGGGCATTGTGCCGTCAGCTGCAATGACCTGCTTTTCCGTCTTCAGTTTTTCTAGTTGTTCTTCGAGATTTTTCAAGAGGCCCTGATCGAGTACGTCCTTGTAATTAGGAGGTTGACGGTTCCTGTTGATGAATGATTGCTTAATGCCCTCTTTTATCTTTTGCATATCGCCTGAACGGTTACGAGCCATCTTAATTGATTGTGACATCAGTTTTAGTTCATCAGCGAATTTCTGGGCTATGACAGAGGAGTCTAAACCCATCGATTTCGTGAGAGTTCTGGACATTCTTTGAGCCTGATCGCTGCTGGTATCTTGCTTGATTTCTTTTTCATTCACTTTGGCTTCTTCTTTGACTTTCTCAGCTTTGAGCCGCTGTTCCTCCTTAGCTTTTTCTTCTTTTAGTCTTTGTTCTTCTTTTGCTTTTTCATCCTTTAGGCGCTGCTCTTCTTTCGCCTTTTCCTCTTTCGCTTTCTCCTCTTTTAATCTTTGCTCCTCTTTTGCTTTCTCCTCCTTAAGACGCTGTTCCTCCTTAGCTTTTTCCTCTTTTATCCGTTGTTCTTCCTTTGCTCTCTCTTCCTTCAAGCGCTGTTCTTCTTTTATTTTTTCTTCTTTGGCTCTCTGTTCTTGTTTGGCTTTTTGTTTCTCCTCTTCACTTGGATCGGGATGATCTCCATCCTCATAGAGGTCTGATGCGAAGTTAGTGACAATCCTCGCCACCACCTTTCTTGCATCGCCTATCAGCCTCTCTTCAGTCTCAGAGTCTATACCCCCAGCTTCCTCCTCTTCTTCCTCTTCTTCTCCTTCCTCTCCTTCCTCTCCTTCTTCCTCCTCTTCCTCTTCTTCGTCTTTCTGAGCTTTCGCTGTCGTCTGCTTTGCTGTGTCTGTCTTTGTTTGAACAACTGCTCCCTTATTCTGCTGCTGAACAGTCTTCTGGTCCACTTTTTCTTCTTCGATTTGCTTCTTCGCGTTAGCCGCATCGGTTTGCCTTGAGACAGCGTCTGGCTTCTTCTCTAACTGGACTGCCGGGTTAAGAAGCGTCGGAGAAGGAGTCTTTGAGATTTTCAGCTCTTCACTACTTCGACTCTTTTGTTTGTCCTGCTGATTTCTAGGAGTCGCTCCAAAAGCTGCTTTATCTTTCCGAAGGAAAATCAAGACATTCTGTCGATGATCAGGCCATTTCGTAGCTCCTGCAGAAAATTTCTGAAACTCTTTAATAAGCACATCGATTTGATCGTTCTGACGCATTATATCTGCAACAATGGATTCATTGTTCGCTGACAATCCACTGCTAAAGAAACCATCAAGAAGCTCAGAAAGCTGTTTGTGTATCGCTATCATATCATCGTAATAAATCTGAAGCACGTCTGGTTCGAGAGGACCTTCATTTGTCTCGTATATCTGCAAGATTTCCACTTTCGCACCTTTCAAAGATGATAGTTTCTTTTGAACTTCTAGAGTATTGTCACCGCCCTGCGTCTTGGTTTCCTTCTGCTTGCCGTTGCTTATCTCATTCATATTAGCAGGCTTTGATGTACTCGTTTGCGTTTGGACAGTCATTCCTTGCGTGCTACTCTGGGCCATCGCATCAGGCTTTTTTTTCTCCGACACCTGCTGCGTTAATTTTTCAGATTGGGTCATGTTTTTCTCCGATGTTTTCTGAGCCTGAGCTTGAGGCTGAGGCTGCCCGGCTTTTTGTCCTTGATTTTGGGATTTGTAATAAAAGAAATTTTCTGGGAAAGGCACTTTCTGCCCTTCTGAGAGTCGCTTATATAAGGACCGAGGAGCATTATCCTTGCCTTCGCTGTCAGTTGACCCGTACTTTCTGTCCCAATATTTGATCATTTCCAATATCAGAGCAATGTAGTTATTTCCTGTAGCCCTTTCATTATCTGCAGGCGATGTGGAGAAGAAAAATGCGCCTCGATGTGGGAATTTCTTATCTTTATCGAAAGCTGCTTGCTGTTCGAGAGTTTTGAGGAGTTCTTTGCGAGCGAATAGATAGCTGACAAGCATCGGGTTGCTATGCTCTGTAGCTATTTTGAGGAAGTAGAGGGCATAGAATCGAGAGGTCGGAGCCTCCTTTTTGTCGCTTATAATCTGGGAAATGGTGTCAAGGAATATTTTAACCGTTTCTTTCTTCTGAGCTGCTAACTCCTCGCGAATAGGACCCATATTAGCCTTGAAAGAATCTGAGGAAACCAAGCATTTTGCAATCTGGCTCTTGAAATCTGTAGTAGCCATTTGTTATATTTTGCTTCGAAGTGGAATGATGCGCGTTAAAAAGGACAAGTGCTGATTTATTTTGATTTTATTGATGTAAAAGCAAAATTAAGATTTCTCTGAGCAAACAATCCATATCTTCTCAGTAACTTTCACAAAGCGCGAGAGCGTGCTCAAATTGGAAGTTAAAATCGATCTACAAGCAATTATCTGAAATTCTGAAGTTGATTGGTGATATATATGAGACATTTTTTACATGTATTGAGGAGCAATGATGTTACTCCACAATAATCTCTAAGAGACATAGTATGCCCAAAAATATCCGGATAGTACATAACACATTTTGTCAAATAAAGTAAAACATTGAAGCAATGTCATTGACAAAGAGAAAATTGACCAGAAAGATTTTCCATGAAGACAAAATTTGCATCAAGACTGTTTTATAAATATTGCAAAGTCCAGACCGCGAAGTCTTTGTCAGGAGGAGAGAGTTTGAAGACCAATAGATCTGATGGGCAAGCGAAAGCCGTAAATAGCTTCCTTCATGAAACGAAAAATCGCAAGTACTTAAATTACTAGAGAATCTCTGCGTCGAAATGGCTTTTACCAGCAAAGTCATAGTCATTCCCCACTGGTACTTGGTGACCCTCAAAGATCCTCTTTTGCCACACAGAATACCAAAGGAAGGGGATGGGATAGGACATAATTAGTAGCAACTGGAGCCTCATTTTTGCAATAAATCGCCTCTTCTAATCAGAAGAATTCTCACTTAGGCAACTCTGATTGATCTGTATGCAAGTAGTGAAGACAGAACATCATTTGGCAATGGCTATGGGGATCGGCTAATATGGTGATAGGGAAATGCTAACTTGGAGCATTTGTTGCCTCTGTCAAACACTGAAAAGCCTCATTATTTATTTTGTTTTTTGATTGTAAACTACTTTGAGAAAAACTTCAGGACAATTCTTTTCCCACATTTCAGGAGTGAAGTCTCTAATTAATGGTTACACTCTAAACTTTCATCTCAAAGTATAACATTATTCTGACTTACTTTCTCATTAGAACTACACAAAATTCTTCACAACATGACCTTAGGGAGCAATTTTCGACAACAAGTGGTTATACATCCAAAACTTTTTTTCTAACAATTCCTTCTATACTCTGCTGCCTTATTAACTACGAACTTATGGAAGAAAAATAATAAGTTATATAAGCTATTAGTAGCCAGAATATGAAATTGGAAGTCAAGCAATAAACATAAAAGAGCTGATTTGTAGAAACATATTAGGTTTAATTACAAACTCTAATCAATTAAGTTAACTCTAGATACATTAAATAATCATATTAGCAGATTCACCGTAGTATCAGTATGATGATTTTCTTAGAATCTTATGACAATAAAGCTCATCATATAATTACAAGAGTCGCAAGGAATCAATTTCTCTTACTTTCTCTTCTTAGAATCTCTGCTGAGGCGGGGCATTATCTTTGCCTCCTCCCATTGCATTCCATTTCGGCTCTTCTTTCGTAAGGGTGGTAATAGCCGCTTTGTCAATGCCTTGATTGAGCTTCTTTTCTAATTCTTCAATGATTTTAATGTACTGCTTGTTTTCTTGGAGAAGTCTTGAGTAATCATCTGTCAATGCATTGAGTTGAGCATTCTTCTCCTCGATTACTTGATGGAGGCTTTCTGTTTCAAGGTCGAGCTTCACAAGTTTTTGTCTCAAATGCTGCATACTAGCGTTTGATAGTCCCGTTTCAATAATCGCTTTGTCCGTTTCGAGGTCAATTTCATCCGAAAGTTTCCTGAGCCTCGATTTTAAGAACTCAATATGCTTATCTTTGTCAGCAATACTTTTCGTCAGTTCGTCCTTTTCTTGCATTAATTTCTCGAGAAGTTTGTTCGATTCGATCCTTGAAAGCTCAAGTTCTTGCTTTGACTGCTGGATTTCTTTCTCTAATGGTCCAGTTTCAATCGGAATTCTGTTTCTTTCAAGAGTAACTTCTTGAGAAATTTGCCGAAGTTTAAGCTTTAGGTCCTCGATATGCCTATCTCTGTCTTCAACAAGTCGAGTCAGCTCGTCCTTTTCCTGTACTAATTTCTCGAGAAGTTTATTCGATTTGGTCCTTGATAACTCACGTTCTTGCTTCGACTGCTGGATTTCTTTTTCTAATTCCTCAGTTTCAATAGGAATTCTGTTTCTTTCAAGACTAACTTCATGAGTGATTTGCCTAATTTTGTGCTTTAGGTCATCGATGTGTTTATCTCTTTCTTCAATAAGTTGATTCAGCGAGTCTTTTTCTTGCATGAGTTTCTCCAGACGTTTATTCAAACGTTCGATCTCAGCTTTCAGTGGCTCTGTTTCAACAAGAATCTTGTCTTTTTCAAAGCGAAGTTCTCTCATTATTAGTCTCACTTTCAATTTCAAGTCTTTAATTTGCTTGTCTTTCTTCTCGATAGCATCTATTAGCTCATCCTTTTCGAGCATTGCTTTATTTAAAAGACTTTTTACCTTGCCTACCTCAATTCCTGAATGATCTGGCTTTCCTGTACTGATTTCAAGTCCACGAGTTTCTTTTTGCTTTGAAAGCATATTCGCTACATCCTTCATCTCTTGCTCCAGAGCATGAACCCTAGACCTTGTTTTTTCAAGCTCTAGGTTAACTTTCTGGAGAGCTTCTTCATTCTGAATGATCTGGTCGTTCCTCTCTTTAAGACTATTCAGCAAATAATTCTTCTCTTGAGCCACTCTACACTGCTCATGCTTCATCATCTCCAGCTCGTCGGTTGGATTTTCCTCTTCAACAATCAATTCTTTTTGGATCGCGGTCGGTGATTTCTCATTCATTTTCTGTCTCAGGTTTTCGATAGTGATATTGCTTCTGGTAAGTTTTTTTTCAAGGCTCGAGATCCCTGACCTCAAGTATTTATTTTGATTCTGTAAGACTTCAATTTCAGTCTTCTTTTCTTGGAGGTCTTTTTCAAGTTTGTTCATGTTTGCCTTCAAGCAGGCGACTTCCCCATTCTTGATTTCTTGACTTTGTATAAGGTCATCTTTTTCATGAGTCACCTCCTCGAGTTGCTTCTTGAGATTTTCAAACATTGCTCTGATCTTCTCGAGTTCGGTAAGGTGACGCTTGAAAATGCTAACTTCCTCGCTTTCCTCTATCATCTTGTCTGCTTGTCGTTCAAACCCTTCTTTAGGAACCACTTCCTCAAGAACTGAGGCAATCTTGATGATTTCGTCTCTAAGCCTCACGATCTTATTGTCCTTGTCGTCGAGTAATCTCCGCAACTTGTCTCTGTCATTCATCAAATCTGTGTTTTTCCTCTTCAATCTTAGCATCTCAGAGGCGTGAGATCTATACATTCTCCTACCAAATCTTATGATTTGTGCAATAGAGTGAAATTTTACATTTCTTTTTTCTCTCTAAGGGTGGTTTAGTGATATAAGGAGGTTTTGCTTGAAATCTTCTTCTCAAATTTTTCAATGTGTAAATGCGGTAATTAATTATATCAAGTCATGCAGAGCTTAAATGTTTCAGATGAAAATTCCAATACAGTGAGTGCTCATTCCAATAGGATGCAAAGTAGTTCTTTCACTGATTTCCAAGTGTAAAATGAAAGAAAACAGCTTAAAATTTTATAGTCAGTAAATCATGTAATTCCATGAGAACCAAAAATAAAAATAAATATCTACTGATGTACTTCCTTCAGAATTCTCAACTCAATTTATCTTCTTTTTTGATCAGAGCTGTTTTATTTTAATTTTATTGATGTCTGTAGAAAATCAAGATTTCTCGAAGCGAAAAAGTCCATTCTTCTCAAATACTTTTTAAAGAGCCCGAGTGCTTGAATTAGAAGCTAAAGTAGATCTATAAACAATTATTTGAAATTCTAATGTTGATGGGTGATGTACGAACAGAATTTTGGGGATATATTTTTAATAAAAGCCACTACCGTTGCCAGCTTTTCTCGGCATCTACACTCTATATGGCAATATCAATTCTTTGCTGTATTAGACGGATGTACATTCGTGTGAAGTAATCTCATTTGCTATGAACATGATAAATATGCTCATTGATATTCTCATCAGCAATTAAATGTACTTTTGATTTGAAGGGAAATTTTGAACATGAGTACGCGATTTAAGGGAGATAAGTCTGAATTTGAGGTTTAAAGTTTTCATCCTCAAACTTTTTCTTTATTCAAAAAATGTGTTTAATGTCTATCAATCAAAGTATAAAGGTCACTTTATCTGGGTATTTATCTCCGATGATTTCTTTGTAAACGCTCTCTCCGTTTTGAATCTTACTTTCATATTCTTTTCGAAATTCTGGGAAATGGTAGAGGAGAATTTCTTCATAAATGATAGCTAAATGAAAAGTGTAAAGAGCATTGATGACGCTTCGCATTTGATTACCTTTCATTTGCTCAAGCGAGAGTTTATACCGTTCAAATTCGAATTCTCCAGCTGGGATCGGCTCTCTAATTGGCTAGTTGTTCATACAGAAATTACATCCCCTTTTCAGATAGACTTTCTTACTTCTTCGTTGGGATCATGAAGCCCTGCAAAATACGGATGCTCAAGAACTTCTTCAACAGTTAGCCGTCTTTGCGGGTTGAATGCCATTAATTTCTTTAGAAGATCCAAGGCCAAAGGATCTACTGTTGGAAAGAGTGTCTCTAATGACCCAACTTGAGGACCTTGAGCTATGATTTCGGCTATATCAGCCTTTTCTTTCGTATAATTTTGACGAACACCGCTTGCAAGTCCTCCTCGGAAGGAGTTCCAAATATTTCCAAAATCGTTCTCAGCTGAGCTAAGGCTACATAAAATTATGACTTGCCTTCAATATCATCAATTGTTACGCGCCGTGTCAGTGATAAGAGGCGTTCTTCGGATGCATTCAGCAAGAATGCATCCCGCTACCCACATATCCGCTTTTTTGAATGAAAATTCAGTGAGAGACAAACTCCAGTACATAATTGATACCAGGACGGCCGCATTTCAAGTCCACGAGTTTCTTTTTGCTTTGAAAGCATATTCGCTACATCCTTCATCTCTTGCTCCAGAGCATGAAC
>ENA-UOTZ01000614-UOTZ01000614.1-compost-metagenome-genome-assembly--contig:-NODE-614-length-29774-cov-12.885746_pt1 | contig 29774 bp, 32 predicted proteins | sample MGYA00238144_ERZ746983 | MGnify/ENA primary metagenome ERZ746983 (study PRJEB28759, sample SAMN06268863) | compost metagenome | isolation source: single cell | place: USA: California, Emeryville, Joint... | reverse complement strand
AGAATATTGAGGGTGATTAGAGTGGCTTGAGTTGGGATCATCCAAGGAAGCCAGTTATTTCCATGGAGATAAACTCCAATAAAGATGTTTGCCTTTGCTAATATATATAGCAACATGCCATTCAAGCGATGTGAGAGACGCCATTTGAAGAACGGATTTGAGATTTTTCTTCGATTCGAAAGAACTATCATGGAAGACCCACTCAGCATTTGGAAAAGCATTAAAGCTAGCATAGCTACAGCAATTGCAAAGTGAGAATTACTCAATTTATCCGGACCTCCATACTTTCTATATTGGATCATTATCGCCGATGTCACAACCGTAGTAATAACGGTATAGAAAGCAGTGATCACATGAATCCACACGGAAATTGAATACTTTCTCCCCAACGCAATGATAATCAAACCGAGATCAATAAGAAGACCCCATCCGCAAAAAATGATGATACCATGAGTCTTTTCAAGAGGGTTTTCAACCTTTTCGACAATTCTTGGAGCCGGTACTGGATTCGATGTTCCATTTGTTGAATTTGATGAGTTTAATCCTGAAGATCCTGAGTTAATCGGAGTGAGATCTACCATCCCGCTGTCATAGTAGCTATGGAAAATAAACTCTTTAGATGTATCATGATACGCCCACAACATATTATTCAGACCTCGAGTAATCACATTGTCGTAGTTGTCGCCTGTGTTCAACTTTCTCTGGACCTTCACAAGAGTCGTACGACCTGATATGCTATATCCAAGTTGTACGACATTATCAGTACCTCCCAGCACAGAGTCTTGTTCTGGAGTGCTTTCAGTTTCACTGTAGTAGTCATTGCAGGTGATATCACCGTTACCTGGAATACACACAATATAATCACCTTCCTCCATAGAAGCTCCAAATCCAATGCCAAACCATCCTTGAGACAGAGTGAAATTCAAAAGGATGGTTATCTCCGAATTATCAGCAGTATAATCGAAGCTGAGAGTGAATCCGTCTACGAGAATCACAGAATTCGGTAATGGTTCCACATCTCCAGAGGCCAGTAACCGATGGGTGTTGAGGATGTTATGAAGATTTTCAGGAAGACAGTCATCTTTGAATGGCCCATTGCAAAAGTTGCAAGAGTCATGGCAAGGCTTGCATTCACCTTTTTCAAGGTAGTGTCCAGGTTTGCATTCAATGCAATGTTTTCTAAATTGTCTTGAGCATTCGCTGCATGAGGCTGGACAGCCGCTTCGAAGAGAGCCAGCGGCTGTTAAACTGAGAAAAACGAGGAATAAAATGATTTTTGTTGTCATTGGCATGACTATTTTTTTTGTTAAGTTGTCGTTTATATGATTAGTAAAGAACCACTTCGGTTTATAACATCAATGTTGTCAACGCTCATATAGGTGAGGATAACTTTGCTTCCAGGCAAGAAATCTTGCCGAGGTAAAATCGTCAGATTTTCAATCCAAATCAAGAAACCGTTGACTGAAGAAAGCAACTTCCCTTACTGGTTCGCCTTGAAATTAAGTTTAATACTTGATGTAATGAACTTTGGTCTAATTTGGTGTGAATTGAATCTAAAAAATACGATTAATTCGGGTGATTCTATTTCTGAAGCTAGTTGTAAACAGATCAGAAATCGTTGGATCAGAGAAACAAATACTTGCCGACTAATCTTATAACGCTCTCGTAAAATGATCCTAGCAAGCAAATACATTCAACTTCACCTAAATCTCATCCTTGGGCGCTGCAACGACCAATAAACCCAATTTCTCGACTCATAGGTCGCTTCAGAATGAAACTTTTCCGTTTTGTGATGAAACAGAACGAACTTGAAGAAACCGGGAAAATCCCAGCAATAAACTGATTGTATATAAATTCGAATGTACTTTTTTTATGAACAACTTTTTATTTCTTCAAGAAAAGAGAGAATTCCTCTCCTGGAAAAAAGTTTACACTAAAAAATTATATCGGTAATTCCATATCAAGACTTAATACAAAGGGGATGTGTGCAAGCTGTAAAATACCGAAAAAATTTCAGCTGTAACGAAAGATATGATTTCTCAGCGACAAGCGACATTTTCGCAGGAAATAACATAGAAGCATGTAAAATAAGAGAGAAATTGTAATTAGTTGAATTTTTGTTCATAAACTTACTACAATCACTAGTTGAAAGCGGAGCATGATTGATTGGATCTTTAACGGAAATCTATCAAGAATCACAGTAATTCGGAATAACACAACTGTGGGCTTTTACCTATTATTCTGCAAAGTATTAGGGCTTCATGCATCATTAATTACATAAACAGACTGGGATTAGCACCCTTGCCAACGCATAAAATCTTGATATAAAGTCTTATAATAATTTAATTAGCCTAGATAACATAAACAGTCTTCTTAAACCATCACGATCTTCAAAGGATCAACCCCCAGCTTCTTCAAATACTGTGGTACCTGCTTATTGAAAGGTGGATTTCCACAGATATAGATCTTCGTGGCTGCAGGGTTCACATGCTCACGTATAAACTGCTCACCTATATGCTTCGCTATCTTCTTCACATGCATATCATCTTCCACTCCTCTTACATGAGCTTCGAACAGATCCAGCTCGTACAGAGCATTAATCTCAGCCGCTTTCTTGATGATCTCATACCCGAAACTCTCTTCACCAGGGGCGAACGCACCATATAGCACAAGCTTGAAACCGCCAGACAGAGCAGTCTCATAGTCATTCGCTCGACCATAATCAATCTGCTGAGCAACCTTTGCTCCAAATTTCTTTTTGAGGGCAAGGTACATGCTCTTGAAGAGGATAAAGTTAAAGAGATCCATGAAAGGCAGCATTCCAGTTCCTACGGCAAATACATAATGAACTCCTCTTGAATGGCTATGCAACTCAAGCCCAGTGCCAACTGGTCCTCTTATTAAAACCGACTTTAGCCCATTCATTTTCGTATGCATAAACTCCGAGAGAGCAGGCGAATTGGGGTTATGGTATCGTTTGACCACAAAAGTGATGTTCTCAGAGGTCGGCTGCAGAGGCTCCATGAGAACAATATCTTCCATCTGAGCGATATATTCTCCTTTGACCACACTAGCCACTGCGTTATGTTTCATCATAGTATCAAAGCATTCAATCGCCTTGCTTCTGAAGTTTGTCCACGCTTCTCCAAGGCTCAAGCAGGTCGTGTAGGGTCTCGTAGGTCCATTTACGAGGTCTTTTGAGATATAGTAATGCCTTCCGAACCATGAGACTCCTTTCATATCGTTTCTCACGAGGAAAGTCGGATTGTGGAACTCGAAGGTTGCGATGGATTTCGATAGAACCGTCTTCTTCACGAAGCTCCAATCAACGAACGCTTCAGTTATCGCGGGCATACCGTCAGCTTTGGAGATAAGCGTGGTATATGGCCCCTGGTCGATCTCACCGATGTAGTATCTGTTTAATATGGCGATATCTGTGGTCTTGTGGCGGCGTTTGTGGTTGGGATTAAGGGCTTCTAATTGGTATGCTCCAAACAAGAATCGTCCAACTTCGCGTCCTCTTATTGCAGAGATGATGAAGTTTCCGCCTGGATGCTCGAAGTAGGTGAGATCATAGATTCTGTTGAAAAGGTACGCAAATCTTGTTTTGGGATAGGCGTGGATGAGTTCTTCGCGGCTTTTTCCCGAATTAATAGCGGCAATAAGGTGTTTTTGCGAAGGAGTTAGCGACAAAGCCTTACTGCTTTTGGAGTAGAGTGGCTGGTACTTGGTGTTTCTATAAAATATCCATAATCTGAGGAGAACATTGATAACAATTAGAACCACTTCAACCGGGATTATCCAAGCAAGCCATCGATTCCCGTGCATATACGAGCCGATGAAGATGTTTATTTTCGCAAGGATATACAACAACAGTCCGTTCAGTCGATGAGAGAGACGGAGTTTATAGAACGGATTGGAAATTTTCCTTCGATGTGTGATGATCATCATCGAAATCCCTGCTATGGCTTGATAGGTCATGAAAGAAAGAATTGCTATTCCTACTCCGAAGTGCCCATGGCTCAAATCATCGCCTCCTGTTTTTCTAAACTTTATCATAAACGCCACCGTTACTACTGTTGCAACAAACGTATAAATAGCGGTCATTGCGTGGAACCACACGTAGATTGGGTACTTGCGCCCGATTGCTATGACAATTAGACCGAGATCGATAAGAAGACCCCATCCGCAGAAAATAAGGAATCCATGAGTCTTTTCAACAAGGTCTTCTTGGCCTCCGACGTCGGTTGGTACGATTGGAGTTGTTTCGTTCGATGTCTCGTTTGAACTTATGGCAGTAGGAGTGAGATCCACAACTCCCAACTGCCTGTAGGTGTGGCGGGTCAGTGTAGGTGAAGTGTCATGATATCCCCACATCAAGTTATTCTTGCCTATCACAAGCGCGTTGTCTTTCGAGTCGCCTGTATTTAGCTTTCGCTCAAACTTCGCAAGCATCGCACCATTAGCTATACTATACCCGAGTTGCTTTACATCATCTGTGCCACCAATCGTAGAGTCCTTATCGGGTTTACCATGTTCATCGCTGTGGTAGTCACCACAGCTGATATCACCGTTGCCCGGAAGGCATATGACAAAATCACCGTCTGTCATGCCACTGGTCGCGGCTTTTTCAAATCCAATGGCAAACCAACCTTGAGATTTCGTGTAATTCAAGAGGATGATTATCGATGAATTATCAGGAGTATAATTGAAGCTTAAAGTAAATCCGTCTTCGAGAGCCACAGAGTTAGGTAATGGTTCTACGTCTCCTGATGCCAGTAACCGATGGGTGCTGAGGATGTTATGGAGGTTTTCAGGAAGACAGTCATCTTTGAAGGGCCCATTGCAAAAGTTGCAAGAGTCATGGCAAGGCTTGCATTCACTTTTTTCGAGGAAGTATCCAGGTTTACATTCAATACAGTGACCTGGTAATTGTTTCGAGCATTCACTGCATGAGTCAGGACAGCTGTGTCTATAAGAGCTAACAGCTGAGAATCCGACAAAAAATAATAAGAGGAAAATTTTTGTTTTCATCAATTTTGAAATAATTATTATTGTTAGCTAAGGATCGGCTTAAGCTGTAACATGATGAGCTTGTTTTGGCTTTTACTGGACATGCTCTGTTCTTTATTAAGCAAGTCGTCGCTTTCGAATTTTAGGTTTAAATTGATTCAGTAGCGATTTACTGAGGAACTCACTATTTTGTGAATCACACTCAAGAATAGAGATTTAGTTAGAATCACTTCAAAAATCCAAAATTAATAGAAAGAATTCTTTTTAATTAAGTATTACTGAACACCAAGTTTTACGGTAGAGGCAAAATTAACGGCTTCAGAAAGGCAAATCTTTTCCAGTTTACCTTTCAGCCAAACATCTAGAGCAGATCTCTTGCAGACTGTCGCTTGAGACTTTGAGAGTTCGTGAGAGAAGGCTTAAAGTAGTTGCAATAAATAACACATTCTAATGATCGAGCTCTCATGAAAAATGCTAACAGTAAAAAAAAAAATTGAGAAGGAGTGCAGCAACTCGGTTAACAGGAAATCTCCCTCAAATTGGAACGAATTTATTTGTTCTCCTCTGAAAAGATTTTTTCAATTCTTGGAGAAGTAAATAATTTCTTGACGAAGGTTCGAATCCTTGTTTTTTTTCTTAAAACAAATAAGAATAAGAAGAAAACGAAGAAAGTTCTACTGATGGTCTTAAAATCTCGAGGAGCTTGGAACGTTTTGAACCTTCTATAAAAAGCCTCGTAGGAGTCTAACAGACACTGCTAAAGCCAGAAAATAACTTTTAAGGCACGAAAATCATTGAATTCTAACTTTATATTATGATGATTGTCATTTAACAAATATATTCGAATGATATATGATAATATTTGAGGAAATGTCCTAATCCTATCCGCATTTCTAATTAAAATTGATCATCGCCACTCTTAGCGAATTCAAGACCTTTCACTTCATGCTGAATATTACGAAAATTATTTTAATTTCTACCAAACAAGATTCAAGTATGGCTACTTCAAACAAACGCAGGTTCCCAATCATAAGATTCAGCAATCCCGCTTTCAAAAATCCAAAGCGAGCTGTTTTTCTTGCCATAGTATCTTAGAAACATCTAAATGCAAAGGCCTTGAAGATATCAATTGATCAAACCCCTTATTATCTTCATACTATTGCTTAAAACAATCGAATTCAATTTGTACTGATGGCTCTTAAATTTACAATTCAATATGCATTCATATCCATCATTGTAAAATTATCTTAAAGTAAAAATTTATTGCCAATTGCCCGAGTCGGTTTTACTTTATTATCTCTCCAAGTAACGTATCAATCCACCTATCCATGAGGAAAAGCAACAGTATACAGACCTCAAGCAGAATCCAAACAGCAGGAGTCGGCGAACGAGCTACCTTATCCAGCAGTCAGACAAGGCGTCTATTGGTATCAACTCCTTTGGCTTTTACCACCACAAACCGTGCCCCTCTTGAAAATCTGAATCCCGTGCTCCCTCGTACCAACAAATCCGCCTCCGCCCAGCGATTACCACCAACACATGACCTAGCCAAAACCTTCACTGTCTTCACCACTTCAAAACGAGCTTTTCAGGAATCAAGAGCTCCCATTGATTTTTTTGTAACGAAACGACTTCGCGATTCTAATGGTTTCGAACCCCATTCCCAAAGAGCGACATCCCAGCACTCAACACGTAACTCTGTGGGTCATTCTGACATGCGGTTGTTAAAAGAAAAGGTGAAAATTGAGAAATTTATATTCGATGGGAGTACATCAAGGCAGGAAAGCAATGATCGAAGCTTAGGCTTCGGGATAGGAAGCTTGCCGCATATGGAAAGTACAGTGCATTATCTATTCTAATCTCTCAATTATCCCTTCAGCGAAAAGGCCACAAACAATGAGCTTTTTTAATTCTCGAGGAGGATTGGGAACTACAACTTACGAGCCAACATTTAGGACGACCGAAACGGTTCCTAATGAAGAGATTTCAACAAATCGCTTTACGCAGACCTACATCAAAACACTTAAGCTAGACAGTCATGAGCCAAAAAACGTATTGCACGAAATCGCCTTTGCTCCGAGAAGCTCGTAACTTGATAACTTCAATAGCCTGATACTATATTTTCAATAGGAGAAAGACGACCTTTGCGCCTCTAAAATCGTTTTGCGATCCAACGTTATTTCGAATTCGAAAAGACGCGTCGACGAAATATAAGCACAATTTTGATAGTGAGCAAAGGGTCGCGTATATTAAAAAACGAAGCAGTGTTCCAGTTGAGCAAACTATAAGAGACAACTCTCACAGGCTGCTGATCGTGGCGGATGTGGTCAGCAGTCATTGCATCTATTGCTTTATGTCTCGTGAAACAGTGAGTTTATTTGCGGTTATTGAGTTAGAATTTAACACGACTACTTCTTTAGCGAAAAGAAGCACTCTCCACGAGGAACCAATCCGTTGCGTTTAAGCTACAGATCGGCGAGATGCAGAGGAAGATGAAGCTTGATACTGACTACAAGCATCTAACTCTCTGGAACGGACAGAGTATATTCGAACTCTCACAGGTTCCGAAAAACGAAGGAGTGCTTTTCCTCAGTAACCTTCATTCAATCGGTCTTGAATTACCGCGTTTCGTAGGCAAAGAGCTTGATTTCAAGAACCCTGAGAGATTTTTACAATTTGAGCTTGTTCGGGAATTTAATGATTACATCAAGAGCAAATTTCCAAAAGAAGAGGAAGAAGAGAGCGTATTGATGCCGGCGGGAATTGATACTGTTACTGCAGGGGCGAAGAAAAAACAAGTTGATAATATCTTGACGCTGTTTACCGAAGGTCAGCCGCCTGCAGATGAGATCGAGAAGGTCGACAAAGCTATCGAGTACTCGTTTTTTCCCTCTCAAAGAGTATAATAAATGTCTATTAGAAATGCAAATGGCAAAGATATTTTACGTCTCGCTGATGACTTAATGGCTCGATATGAAACGAAAGAAAGTGGTATTCAGGATAATAGCTTTTTGAAGAGCAATCGCGTCCTTGAAACCTCTATTCAAAATCAATCTCAGGAAATCCAGCAGCAGCAATCAGGTATTCCCTCCGAGACCCACGAAAACGAGCGCGAAGGTCAAGATTCTAAGCAAGAAGTGAAAAATAAAGGGCAAGATCAAGATTCGAGAGACGAAGAAAACGAAACCGAGTTGGATCCGAAACAAAAGAAGATTACAAGCTATTTAGAGTCCACCGGCGTCATGACCACAACGAAAAGGCTCGCTAAAATGGATAAGATTTTAACTGTTTACGAGCAGAGCTCGAAAAAAGCCCAGTTCCATAAGGAAGAAATCGAAGACAGTCAAAACGACAATTTAGGGGTTGTAAAGGCAGATAACGCAAACAAAGGAGAGGAGAAAAAATCTAAATTGGATGACTTCGATGAAGATTCGGAAGATTCGGATGTTGGGGAGAATCCCGAGGCGACAGACAAGGAGAGTAAATGATTTTGGAGATTATCTTTGTCTGAATTTGCATCTTCTTCAGCTTTGAAAGAAATAGCCAAAGAGCTTGATGTTATGATCCCCAATTTCAAAAACCCTGCAAAAAAGAAGGACTATTTCGAAACGAAAAAAGAGAAGCAGAATGCCGTTGTGAACTCAAGCACCCACTCTCATGAAGTCGACTTCGACGTGCTAGGTAAGCCTGGAGAGCAAGAGGATAAGCTGCAGCTAATTGCGGGAAAGAAACACAAAAACTTTATTGAGATAAACAAAAAGTATGGTAATTTTTGTAAGTTTTTTATGACCATTCTTCCTTATAAAGGAGAGTCAACACGAAACGGTCTGACATTCATAACCTGAACAAACTCAATAAAGAGCTCTTTGAGAAGAATATCCCGAAGTATATGAAAGACTTGGGGCTTAGCAGAAGAGAATTGCATTTTATTTGGGTGCTTTACAAAGCTCTATGTGAAATCACGTCTCAGAGATATAAAGATTATAGTAAGTGTTTTTTCTTAAAGAAAAGAGACTAATCAACTGTGTTAGACCTTGAGGACGGCATTGACTTCTATAGCTTCCGAAACGGTATATACCAGATGTTCGTGCAAAGTGAAGAGCTTGCGGAGAAGATATTCTATACCATCGATATCAATTTCTCTGGTAATTGAGCACAGTGGAGGGAGAAATTGATTTATTTGTGTAGGTTTTTTGAATTGGGATGAATTTTTGGAGGCAATGGTTTCAATTAGAGCAAAAACGCTGAAAGACAAGATCGATCTCTTCATCAAGGTGAAAAAAATTTGATTCTTCACCAATAACGAGCATCATATCATTACTTAACAGATTGCGGATGAGGATGGAAATCAGATGTTGTCGAAGGAGGAAATATTCAATCTCTGCGAGATTTGCTTGGGGAAGTTCATAAGCAAGAAAGAAGGAGGGTTCCTTACTGAGCTTTGTGAGTATTTCACAAAGCTGATTTTTGAAACGGTTGGTATTGACATTGACGATGAAATTCCAATGCAGTTGATGAAGCAAGTCATCTTAGACGTAATATTTTTCAACGAATTCTCGAGTTAATTTTGAAATATTTCACAGGGAAACGAAAACTCAGATCTACTTGCTATGTTCTGTGGTGCGGACATATAATTCAAACAGGCAACGATAAGCTTTGAAATCGTGATTTGTCAAGCGAGTCTCTTAAAGAGACAATTGAAGGATTTATGACGAAAGGTACGATACTCAATGCATGCATATTAGATAATTTTTCGTGTGCAAATTATTACCTTAATCATGAATTGTTCTATATTGTAAGAACTAGCAAATTTTTACTTATGTTCAGAGATTAGAGAAAATCTATCAACATTCTCGAATCAAGTGACTGAAAAATGTGTTATTCATGAGTAAGGCCAGAGTAGCTGAGTTTTTCGAATCTGATTATATAAAGATCACACACTGTTTTGACAACAGGTAACTCCCTAATAAGGATATAATGGTAGACTAAAAGAGCACCTTTGTTCTGTTTCAGAGGCTGCATGATAATCATTACTCTTGCTTATAAAACCTGGCAGTTTGACTTTAGAGCAATATAAATTTGTGATTAGATATTTGAAACTCGGAATCTTTTATTCTATCAAGCATTATATAGATATAATAATATATTAACATATACTTCTTGTTTTTCAGAAATACGAGTATAAGTTACTAAAAAAAACAAATACGCTTCAAGTATGAAAAAAAAAAATTGAATTCAATCCAAAGTCGATTTCTTGGTTGATGATTCCTTTAACAAAGGTTTTAATTGGCGCTATTAGCGTCTTCCACAAAAAAAAAACAAAAACAACAAAAACAAAAACACTTGATAAACAAAAAATCAATGCTATTATATCCACTCTAAAATTAATTTGAAGGCTTGTCTTCATAAAAACTAATCTTATTCAGACTTGCAGTTCTCCGAGCATGCTTTGCTCGACGTCTCTTCTACATGGTTCTCAGCGCTAGGATCTGCACTGATTTGCTTTACTTGAGAAGTGTTTGATTTTGGAATTTCTATCTCCGGGTGTTTGAGCCTAATATGCTGGTTCAACGACCCTTCAGACCCATAGCATTTCGCGCAAGTCTCCTTCGGGCATTTGAATTCACGTGCAATCTCTTTCGCGGGTCTTCGATGCCTTTTCTTCTTCCCTATGAGCTCCGACGCACTTGCATCAACTGCAGGCGCCTGACTTTGAAGTGTCTTTAACTTTCCCTCAGCCGATTCAAGTTCCTTGGCCAGTCTGTCCTTCTCAGCTGTCAAGGTCTTCACCTGCATCTGGAGAAGATCATTTTGTGCTGCTAGCTGAGAGATGAGTATCTGGTCAGGTCTCTGGGCCGCGGCCATCTGCTGCAGGTTCATTCTCGCATTCATTTCGTTCATCATTGACATGAGGGAGCCCATACCTTGGTAAGCGTCCATTCCATACTCTTTTGGCATAAGTTGAGGCAACTGATATGGCATTGGAGTAGCTGGTTTAAGCCCTAAGAGACTTTCGGCTTTCATTCTCTGGTAGTCCATGAGAAGATTTTGTGGAAGGTAGTTCATCGTTGTGTATTTCTGAAAATAAATCAACTATGTTTCTTTTATTAAATAATTATAATTCAAAGCAATTGCGGGCTATTAAAGAGGTCAGTTCAAGGAAACCTTCTGTCGATCATTAATTTTTTTAATCGACTTTGAACATATAATTCTGAAAAAACTAAAAAGGAATCCAATAATTGAAAACCCGCAGGAAATTTATCTAACTCGGTAAATTTTGAATTAATTTGGCGAGCTATTTTAATTTTGGTGAGCTATAATTAAACGTATTAACTCAGAAATTATCCGAAGTTAATTATGCTCCTGAAGTCAGTAAATCGCCGAACCTGCATAATATAGAAAACAAGTTTCTTCGAAAATGAGCTATCAAGGCTCTGCAACCAAGCGAGTTAAATCGGGACGGCTTATGCGGGAAGGGCGAATATGGAGGAAATCTTCAGGAATTTATTGAAGATAATCTGTTTGTGTTGTAAAAATAAGCTGTGTTCTGTTAAAGGTACTTAATTTCTGATTGTTAAATTATTCTTTTTTCTTAACCAATTTAAATTTTATTAGAAATTTAATAGGGTCAGAATTCAAATAAATGAAGATAAGCTCGAAACCTGTTGCGCAATTGTAAAGCTTATCGAAATGCACAGAGATACTTTCCGTTTCAAGCCTGTGACCATTAGACGGCATTCTTCTATGTTTCTGAGCGTTAATTCGTTACGAGTCAGACGGAGGGGAAATTACACGGTGTTAAACGCTGCCTGCTGCCAAAATGATTCGAGTGATGGTGTCTGACTCAAATGATCGCTCAATGGTCAATAGAAGGAGAGCAAGAAAAATAAGACATAATTCGAAGAAGAATCTTTGATTGTTCAAAAAAGGTAATTTCTAATATTTAAAAGTTTAAGATCAAATACTACGCTGGCAAGTAAGCAAGTAAAAACAAGAAAAGAAAATTTGTTAGATTAATTTTTGTTCTTTGATAGGCAAACCTGCCCAGTTGCTTTTTGTAGCGAAGGAGCAAATTCGGCAATAGAGCTCATGGAGGTTGGACTGAGAATATCTCAACTAACCGGATTGTATCATAGATGCACTAAATTCTCAGTTGGGTAGGTTTTCTCCAGACTGGTCTTGCATAAATGATCCCGCAGTAAGGAGATTTGAGAGAGACTTTTCCTTGGAGTGTAGGTATAGCAGCTAACTCGATTTAATTGATTCTTATAGAGGTATAGAATAGAATTCTCTGGGAAAAGATGAGAAAAGTTATCCGCCTTAAATAATGCAAAATCTGAAGGTGATTTCTTTTGGTTTGTGTACATGTGCATATTGTGTAGATTATGGACGAAGCTACGCATTCTTCAAAGCGAAGTGATGTTCGTCCTTGAATTTTGAAATAATTTGAACGTGAAACTTAGTTATTGGTGAGTCTTATATAATTACCAAGTTTGGATAAAAAGGCTTGATAGACATTAACTCAAAGCGTAGGTTCATTATTTGTAGTATTATAGCCTAATATCGAGAAAGAAAATACAAGACATTCATGAACATTTTTAATGATCCCACAAAATTCAGACTGTGAAAATTTTGAACGATCTGAGTGCCAGCGGTTAGTGCGTTGTGAGAATAGCTAGGAATTTTAGCATGTCTCTAGAGGGCCATGCTAGAGAAAGTTTTTATAGTGACTTCCAGTTTATATTTCTTGAAATTGACTCAATGGATTGTTGAAGGGCACGAAGCAGCTAGCGTATTCGAAATCAAGTCCAAAACCAAGCGTTACCAATCAACAAGGAAACAATGCTTACGTATTATCTGCTCAAATTATTGACTAGATCTTATTTTGAATTAATTGATTGATTAGATTGTAAAATTATAGCACTTCATACCGATTTCCAACCAAATAAACACCTCAAATATTTCAGAACTCGACTTTAGCGGGATGACTCTCTCTCTATCTTTGCTAAGTTCATTTTAGGACTTCATTGAAGTCATGATTCAGCTTTTCATTGAAATTATTTGGTCGCTTTATTGCTATTGTTGGACCTGGAGACTGAGCAAAAGCAATTCATTGACCTGATCTCATGCTTAGCAGAGATAATTCATAATTAAGCGTCTTTACAACTTTATTTCGTCTGCTAATTATTTTTTTTCTTCTATATCTTCTGTCATTCAACCCTGTAACATTGTACAAGATGCTGTACAACTCTCATTTAATTGAATTTCCATATTCTGTCGAATTTAACTCCTCTATAGGGCTTATTTTTCTGGAGGTAATTGTATCTTCTGCTGAAAGAAAAATATATTACCTTAAACTTCTCTGCATCAAAATAAGTATAAATAATCGGTTTTATCAGTGCCATATTATTAGAATTTATTTCGTCCGGTTAATTGATGATTAAGCACCAGCTGAAAGAAAACGATGTCGTCAATGGTCAATTTGTTATCCTCGAGAAGTTCGACAGCAAGAAGCACAGTAGCAAAATCTACAAAGGTACCTGCCATTTCAAACACACTCCACAGGGTGACCTAATCTTCAGGCTGGGACAGGATCCGTAAATGCTTCGTGGTGATCAAATGCGTACATAACACTCCTAAAGGGCTTCTGTAATAATATCTACACTACACAGACAAGTCAAGCGCATCAAGAAAAAAATAAACAAGTCACAAAAATCCTCCATAAACTCAGAGGAGGTAGAAATCATCAGATAATTTCGTCTTATATGATGCTAGGTGTTGGAATCCCAAATATAATCTGGAGAGGATCAAACGAAAAACAGACAATTACGGTGACTGAGTGTCTTGGACCGAATTTGAAGAAGCTTTTTCTCCTTCTTGACAGAAAATTTTCAATTCCAACTATTGCGATGATCGCTATCAAAGCAGTAATTAAATTTCTCTGATTGTGGGCAATAAAAGTGTCAATTCAAGCTTGATACAATTGAATACATTCACAACAAAGGGTACATCTGCTGCAATATAATGCCGAAAGAAATTTTGATCAGCCTCAATAAACAAAATCAGAATTTATACATCACAGATTTTAAGCAAGCAAGACGGATCCGGACAAATGAAAAGCAGAGAGAAACAGTGACAAGAGGAGCAAATAAAGCAATATTGAATAAATTTTCGAGTCTAAATCTACATTTGGGCATGCGTATGAATGTTTTCCTCAATAATCCTTGAATAATCTCAATAATTCAGCTCCTACGACGAAAGATGACATTGAATCATTGGCATACATCCTAGTTTACTTTTTTAGAGGTAAATCGCAATTTCAATGAAAGATAAAGATTTCACAACAAAAGGGGACATATTTGTGAAGGATATTGTAAAACAGGAAGAAAAAATCAAATATCGAGAGCAACAAAAGCTGACCTTAGTTCCAGAATCATTTTGCGAGGACCTTCCAAGTAATATGTTCTCTAACGAGTTCTGCTGCTGATTGTTTATCTCGAAGGCGAAATGGTTGTTTTTATGAGCTATGTAAAAAACATCCAGACCAATACCAGATTTGATAAAATCGACTACGAATATTTGCGAAAACTGTTCAGGACGTTGCTTAATAAATACCAACCTCATTCTATTAAATTTGAATATGACTGGGTACATGAGCTAAAAAATACATCTCCATTCAGAACGTATCTTTTTAGATTCCTTTGGCTGTATTCGATCTCCAACATAACGAAGAGACCAAACAAGAAGACAATATCAAACAGAACTCCCCCGAGTCGCATGACAAGAACAATGCTGAAGGGCTTGTGAAACCTTTTGTATTCAAGGGTGATGAGAATATATTCTTCGGTGATGAAGACCAGGATGAACCTCATCTAGGTGGGAGGATCCCGATATTGTCATATCTAAAACCGGATCCATTTAAAACTTCTGTGGAGTCAACAGCATCCCCGACTCATTTGACCACAGGTGTAATAAAAGAACCCGTTTCTGAGACAGATGATATGAATTCGATGAATTTTAATAGAAAGTCAGTGGAGACGCAAATAAATGAGTTAAATAAAGAGCTATCCCCGTAATCAATCAGCAATTAGCTGTTGCTCATAAGATTTGTTTAGGATAAAAACTCTGGCAGGAGTACGAAGCAAATCGATGTCAAAATTGCCTTCAAGTTTTCGCAAAATCGCTGAATCTCAAAGAAAAGAGTTTAGTGTTGAAAGGAGAAAGCCGCCTCATTCATAATATAAATTCGAAATTGAAGAAATTAAAAAGTTGTAGAATAGGGTTTTCTCTTTAATAAATTTTTTTGTGATTTTTTTTTTTCTTTTTTGGTTATTTTTTTGGGTATCTTTTCTGTTTTTTTTAAGAGTTCTTTTAATGACAACCCAACCATCTTCACTTTCAAATTCATTTTATAATCTCCAGCAATAGGTATTTTCTTTTTTAATTCGATAAAACTTCCAAAATATATTTCTTGATGGAAAATCAGAATAAGTCAAGTCTTATCTTTAATGTTGTTCCAAGGAGAATTAGCTTTGATTTGGTTACAAAATAGCTGCTTTAGGTTGGATGAATGGCAGCTTATCTTTAATGCTGAGAACGTATTCCAATTGACTAAAAAAAAAATTACTTTAACTAAAGGGTGGATCTGCGTCTGTATCGCTATTGAAAACAATCGTTTTGTTGGTAGTTAATCTCCGAATTATCTGGTAGCCATACAAACCTATAACTGGATTGACACATATTTCACTTTCACTTTCGAATACGGACTATTTTGAGAGATGGATGTAAATCTCTTCATTGCAAGACAGTGAAGGCGCTTTGAATGCATATGGACTGTTTCCTCTCAGAAACTATGAATGTTATGAGTGGTTGAGAACAATTATTCCTTCGACAAATTAATCAACGCGAATAAAATTATTCCAGTGTTACCTCTAAATGAGAAAATTCAAGGAAGAAAATACTCCAGACTCCACCGATTTCGCTGTTGTAGGGATCTACACTGACCAATATGCCGAATTCATTCGGTTTCTTGACGAAAATGTAAATTGATGCCAGTAGCAGACCAGCAGCTCATCAAATACTAGGACAAAGAGAAAGAAATATTAAAGAGTCTATCAAATTTGAGGAATCAGAATCGGGCAGAGCTCACCAAGTTCGACCTCCACAGCTCCGTATTTCTCTCCCGAATCTGTAATAAATACGCTACTCGCCTTTTATTAGCAAGTAAGCGCAATTTTTTCATAAAGAGCAGAAATGTAACTCTTAAATGAATGATTAAAACAGGAAAAAGGGAAAAAGAGGCGCTTGAATTGCTGGAATTTGCAAATGTCTTGCTAGCTTCACCAGCGACGAAGGCAGACCCAGAGGCGCATCAAATTAAAGAGGCAATAAGGAATAACCTCGCAGTCTACGCGTTTAAGTAAACGAAAGCGGTTTTCGTGTTTAACATTTGTAAATAGTATAAAGGATAAGATGTTGGCAGCTAAATTTCTGAAAAGCGCACTGCGAGCTGACCACGGAGCGCGGCCTGAAATCAGAGCATTGCTCTCTCATAACCTTAGCATGACTTACCTAAAGCAAAGTATGATCACAGAAGCTCTTGAGTGCAATAAAAAAGCACTGAGTTTGATAAAACCGACTGTAATTCTCATAGTATAAAGGCAATTGTAATGATTTTTCAGGTTCTCGAACCCATAAGGAAGAAGATTAACCATAAAATACTCCAAGCCAATAAATCTTTCAGAGACCATTTGACAATAATGCTCAACGTTTACCTCACCAAGGCGCTAATTGCTGAGAAAATGCAGGAATCTGCTTGCAATGAAGATTCGATGGTTTCAATCTTGGCACAACTTGAACGAAGTTGTGACTATTCAAAACTCTTCCTAGGCGATTCCCATTCAATGACACTGAAATTGAAAATGAAGATTAATGCGATAAAAAAGACAAAAGAATCTCGAGTTTCTTCCCATCTGCAACAAGATTGGATTAGAAAAGAAGAAAGCGAGCGAATCGGCAGACCCGTGGAGCAAACGCAGCCGAACCCGAAAGTCTTTCAGAAAAGCAGATCTGTCCAATTGCATGCCAACGGAAAGGGTGCTGAAGACCGACTGACGAATCTACTTGATTCGAATATCAGAAACGATTCGACTTCAAAAGACACAAGTGACACTTCTCCACGCAGCCTAATCCATGACGTCCCAAACACTCCTCAGAGTAAATCAAATGCTCCTCAGACCAAGGGGTTTAGAATCAGGCGGAGTTCGCTTAGTGGGTTGCAACCGCTGTCCAGACTCGAACTACTGGTAATCAAGGCCCTTCTTTCATTTGCTTATTTCCTCCATAGATGCAAGATGACTCTAAAAAGCCGGATTCTTCAAGACAAATGCCTGGTAGGCAGGATTCAAGGAAAAATTTGCTAAACGCTTCAGTCGATACCGAAAAAATGAGCCAACGAAGCCAGCGAAACCGTTCTCTCAATTCCTCGAGGTTTTTCCAGGAGAAAAATAACACTTCGAAATCTATCACGTCTCTGGATCCAGGCAGTTCTGACGAGCACAAAGTCATCAGAAAGAGCGTTGAAAGCATGCTGAAGCATCAGGCTAAATTCGAAGACAACCTGACTCGTAAACTGGAGAACGCGCTTGCAAACTCTCATCACCTGGAACCTACTGAGGCTGCGGTGATTCAAAAGGAGCTTGAGCTCCAAATCGAGTTGTTGAAGAAAGAAAACGAAAGAGTGGTCCAAGCGAAATTGGAAAAAGAGCTTGAACTGGAAAAACTGCGGATGGAGTTAAACAATGTAGGTCAGGCTGCTCTGCTGCGGGGCTCGATGATGCCAGGATCGCAGTTCTCGTTACCAAGTCTCACGCAGCTCTATAATCCATATCCAAATTATCCCATGATGGGCCCTTCACAACAGGTTGAACTTGGGATTGGCTCTCAGTTGAACCTTAGCCAGCATCATTTTGCTGATAGTAGTTACTTTGCTCAGCATGCGTTTTCGCATCAACCTAGCGGGTTTCAACCGATCGTTCGAGTTCCCAATAGAAAAATCTACAATAGAGGCGGATCAGAGGAGATGGCACTTCTTCAGTTTGGCGAATCCCAGCAGCAGCCGAAGAATGTAGCCAGATCGGAAACATTTGACGTTCCAATGAGGGAAGAGTTGATTATTGACGAAAAAATCCAGCCGCAGCCTGAAACGCAAGCAAAGCCTCCTTCTTTCAACCCAGCTTCAAAACCTACCGAAATGCCACGAAGAGGGTCGCTAGGTATCGACGATATACCTCAAATCATTGTGTCGAAAATAGATGATGATCCAGTGCCTGTTCAAGATAAAAGCAGCAATTTAGTTGCTCAATCTGACGAAGGCGATTCAAAAAATGTTGAAAACAAGTTCGCGTCTGCAATGAAACCAAAACAAACTGATAATCCACAAATCATTCTTACCAAAGAGCCTACTCCAGCCCTCATTGAGTCTACAAATACTAACAAAAGCCGAGAATTCGAAATTCCATCCAAAGACAACATTAAGGTTAGCAAAGATGAGCTGAAAGGGGAGAAAGACAATAATATAGTCATCCAACAGCACATAACAATTGCTAGAGACGACACCAAGCCAGTCAAGCAGGAGAATAGCATAACCCCTCAGAAGGAGAGCATGAGTAAACCTATTGAAAGCAGCTCAATTAGCAGCACTACTCAAAAACCGAGGAAAATAGGAAAATATTTTGACCCGACTAGCCGTGTATTCCAACTGGATTTCACAAAACTTGAGAAAAAGTATGGAGCAACTGAGGAAGAAAGACGCACCAAGACTCCTGAGCTAAAAGCCGTTACGCCTGAAAAGAAAATCACTATGCTCAAAGACACTAAACAGCCTTCAAAACCGACCATCGCATTCAACAAATCGAGCACTTTCACACCCAACGCAATTAGCAATTTCCAGCCTCCAGAACTTGGAAAGTCACAGAGTCAGAATCTCCAAGAGAAACCTCCAATTCAAACTCAAACTAAACACGAAAACGGTCGAAATATCGTGTCAATGGCTAGCATGAACAACCCTTCACTCCAATTACTCAGTAATAAAAGCAAAATTGAACATGTGAAAGCGCCCCCACCCAAACCAGTGCAGCAATTACCTACCGAAAGTATTTCAAAGTCTCAGAGCAGTCCTCCTTTAGATCAAAACTCGAAAATCCCAGAAATCAAAATTGAGTCTGCGCCGAACGGCACTACCGGACAAGACGGGTTTATCTCGCTTTCAGCGCTGCTTGAGGTGCCTGACTATATCAAAATCCCGAAGAGTCTCAGCATTAGAAAGCAACTTGTGCTTTTGGAGGATCAGTACAAGTATTTGATAGAATGCAAACTCGAACACGAAGGGAATGACCCAGTGCTGAAGATGATCCTTAGCCAAAAAGCCCTGACGCATGACGAGTATTATTCTCTCGCGGAGGAGAAGATGCGAATCAAGCAACTGAAGAAAATCCTCGAAATTCTCGAGTACAAAGACGTGATTCCCACTCATATGACGATTAGATCAGTTAATTCGCTAGAGAGTCTCATAAAGCATTTCATTATTCCTTTCATTGGGGTAAATCGAGTTAATAGTGAAAATAAATAATTTTTTCTCTAACTACAGGTTTCAACCGATGAGGAGAAGAACAAAAAGCTCGAGATCTGGGGAAAAGCACCGAGCATCCTCAGAGGCCTTCCCGAAATTCAGTTTTTGGGTGAAGAATGCTTTCTTTCGCTTCATCATATCGCAAATACTGATTTCCGTATCGTATTGACACATTTCGCATCGTATGCAACTTTCCCAGCCTTAGTCATTCTAATATTTTTTTTCAGAGGCAGCTTCATTAGATTTGACTTGAATATGGACGAGAGCTCATTTGCTCGATACTTTGAATGGATGAAGCCGATAACCAAGCAAACGCATCCAATTGAAGATCTGATGTATGTCCTGGATGTCGTTAGGGACGAAGAAACACCCGCAGAAGAGCTTCAGAAGGCGACTCGGATAATAAAAAAATATCAAAATACTGATGAAGTGGATGTTGAGCTTGACTCATGTGAAATCAAGAAGAGAGAGGAAGAGCGAAACCTTCTCGAGTTCGCGATAAACGTTATTTCGCAAATCCAAACTCTGTTTCTGGCCAAAGGATTGACAGATTTTATCAAAGTTTGCGATATGAGCAGTCAGTTTAAATACTTCAAAATCAGAGTCTTTGACGAATTCAAACGTACTAACTTTTCGATTCTACTTGAGAACCACGAGAAAGGCGGCATTGACGTCTATTTGAAGAATTTCTTTGACACGCATGGTAAAAATACTTCCTTTTCATCGCAAATTTAATGATTTCCTGGATAGCTCCAAAGCGTAAGAAAGTAAAGGCAGAGGGAAGTTATTTCTACAGTTTCGAGTCTATTTGGAAGGATTTCGCCATGGATTATGGCCGAATGAACCAGGATGATAAATACTCAGCTTTCTCGCTTGTTTCGGAGTGTTTCAAGCTCCAAACACATGAAAAAGGTAATCTCTCATCTTTCATTTGCATTGAGAAGTTCTAATGAATGGCTATAGAAATCGATGACGAAGACGCTGAGATGTATGAAGAAAACTCAATGGTTCATATTCCTGTGGACCTTGGCACATTTTCCCGAACGTTTATAGGTGATAAATACAAAACACCGATAACAACTGTGATGGTGGGAATCAAAGGACATCCTGTAGGAATCAAGTCCTGTATTTTCGATAACTCTCAATGCATTGAAAGAGGAGTGTTCTTCTACCTCAGCCCGCACTTCTGGAAAATAAAGGAGGAAGAAAATCCTCCGAAGAAAAAGAGGATAAAGAGACACATTATTGCCTTACCGATGATTGACCAATACAACTTGGAAGGCATTTTGAAATTCAAGGGCTTTGACATAATCCAACGTCAGCTTGTTTTTGATGAAGCGACCTCAGAGATCAATTTGCTTGGAGTCAAATCGGCTGGGATCAACGCGCAATCTGAACTGCTTGAAAATGTGTTGTGTCTCAACAATTTTGTGAAATATTTCAAGGAGGCCAAAGAGTCCGAACTCTTTGAGCTGTGAGAGGCCTTTGATCTTTTCAGAGGCGAGGAACTTTTGTATCAAAAAGCATTTTTTCTTTCATTGAGCCAAGATAGATTTTTATTGATCTTTGAGTGCTATTAACTCTCATATTGATCAGAATTATTTTCTATTTTTTGTAATAAATATGAGGGGGCATAAGATTAGCTTTCACGAGAAATAAGAGTTTGTTTTTGAAATGATATGTGTGTGGTGTAAATAGAAAAAACTTTTGTTTATTTTAACTTTTCTTAAAGATTGTCAAATTCTTTTTGATCCTCGGATTTATTCATTAGTGGCAAGAGTCTGAAGATTTCAGGAAAATGATAAATCCGAGCCAGCAAGGTGAAAAAATTCAATCCGTAAAAATGCTTAATGGCCATTGTTAAGATTACCATTTTCAGAACGTGTGACATCTACTAACATACTCCAATGATTATTGTTACTTCTCTGAAATAGAAAGGTGTACCGCGACTTATGTACGTTATACGGGTTGAGATTTCTATTATATCGCTACAAGTTTTTAAATTTCAGTCTTATCAGTCCGAATTCGGATGCTGCAAAGCCGTGCTTCTCATTTTCAAGTTAACTAGCCCTTCAGTTTTTCTTCTTGTTTCCCATTATTTTTCAAAATTAAAAATTTTTTTGCATGAATGAAACATTTTTCTGCGCTTGTATTCATGTTTGGGTTTTTTCGAATAATAGACGAGAACTCATTCAGTGTTGAGCATTTTTCAAGAAATATAGCGTAGGACTCCGAACACATTTTAAATTTTTCACATCGATCCAGTACTCGTCAGCCATCGAGGACAACAGATGTCAAAGCTAAGAATCATTGTTGAGCGACCCGATGCTATGAGAATTCAATTAACGAAAACTCTAAAAAAGGGCTTTTTCATTTATTACCCTCATTCTTTCTGGAATAAATAACTTTATTCTTTGTTCTTTTGAAAAATCGCTTAGCTAACTATCAAATCCGATGTACTCACTAGGCTATATGGTTGAAAACATGCCCTTTTTCTGCAGTTATCATTGTTTTTCCTCTCTTAAAATTTTTTCAGAAAGAATGTTTTATGGCTGCTCTTTTGGAGCTCAGCTCATGTATTGAACAATATTACGCTTTGTTTAAACCACCACCAGTTTATTGCTAACTTAATTATCTTATTCCTTGCAAATTAAACGGCACAGATAAAGTAGGACACCAGACCCAAATGTTCGATCTAGCGGAAAGTCTAGAGATCACCGATGTACCTTCCGACGAAAACGACTCACTGCCTTTGAAACCCTCCCTGAACCATTCAAACCAGTCAGGATTCATCATAAAGTTAGCAGATCGCTTGATATCATCTCTCTTAACACTTATTCAAAATAGAACTACGGATGATTCTCCTACCATATCGAATACCCTTCTGCTCGACTTGGACTATTCAGGCCCGCTCTCTTACCCGAGGAAAAAGAGCATTGTAAAAATGCAACCCAAACTAGTGCAGTCAGTTCAAAAATGGAGCAAACTCAATAAAGTTCTCCTAGCAATTCAAAATTTCAAAACAACAGAGGTCATACAAATCACCACTGAGGTATCTGCAACTGTAGCATTCTTTGATTTTTAAATAACGGAAATTAGAAATGTCTTTCAGATCATTTTAGCAACACGCCAACTCCCACTACTTTAGCATCAAGTAATGCGTCTCCTTGCAGACGAATCGCGGATTCTTATGAGGTATGCTTAAATGATTAACAGATTTAAGAATTATTGACGCTAACTCAGAATTTCGATGCAAAAGCGCTGAAAGAATTCAAAAAGAGCGATAATTTTTTTGCCTGTCTCAATCGAGCAAGCGAAGAGGATTATAAATACGTTGAGAAGAAGTTACAAGAGGATCCAAAAAGGTTTGGGCAGGACTATTGAGAGCAACTATCTGACTGGTGACTTAGGTTTCTCTTTCAGAAAGGACATCCGGAGCGATTATCAAACAAAAGAAACCCAGATGGCCAAACTCCGCTATATGTGGTATCAAAGAATGGACATCTTAACGTAACGATCGTCTTAAAATGTTTATATAGCAAATTACTAGATGGTGAAATTGCTATTGGAGCACGAGGCGGATCCTCATACCCTCCATAAAATTGGAGATTCTCAATTTGAGAACATTCTTGAGGTTGCAGTCAGGTAAACGATTGCTTGATTATTCTGCTTCACATAGCTTGTGCTAGATGGGGCCATAAGCTGGTAGTCAAGTACCTCCTTGAAAATGTAGAGTGGAAACAGTCTGTGCTCATTCGCTGCCATCAAACAGCTGACAACAAGGAGATCAGAAAAATGCTCAAGAGCCGTATTTCAAAAGGTGGATTGCTTGGCTGCTGGAAGGCTTCATGATCTTCCCAGAACGGCTTTGTGAAGCTGCTCGCTTTGACGCCTCATGGTGGGGACATTAATAGAGTCCTTGATTGTGTAACTGTTGCAATTTCCAAAGGATATTGCATTGAAAATACTTCCCTTGAAGACAATTAAGTTGTCAATTTGAACTCTCTTCAAATATTTCATTTTCTACTTTTTTGATTTGTTAAAAATGCTTTTTCAAATCGTTTTTTTCTTCTGAGATATGATATTCATAATATGGTAATATGGAGTATTTCTCTCTTTTTTTTCAATATTATCTTATTGAAGATCTCCGAAATCCAAAATATTTCGCCCTCTTCGAAGAATAATATCATTTGAGTCACACAGCAAGCTTGAAAACGCATAGAGCAAGTCATTATCTTCCTGACTGAAGCAAATACCTGCATGATCCACTCAGGATTTGAAAGACTAAATTTGAGAATGTCCCTTGAGTAATTCCTAAATAGGACTTCATATTGGACTTATAATCTAAATTAAATTCCAGCTGACTCTTGATTAATATAAAAATAAATTATTCTCTCGCTTCACATCCGAAACTCAAACGAAAGAAAAATGTTCATCACATGGGTCGTTGGTGGCATCCTCGGTATCATCTACTTCGGACTCAGTGCAAGAATTATGTTCTTGAGAAACAAGCACCAAATCTCCTTGGGAAATGGCAAAATCGATGAATTAGAGCTCGCAATTAGAGTTCATGGCAACTTCGCTGAATTCGTTCCTCTCTGCTTGATCCTGCTCTTCTTCTCAGAGTCCACATTACAATCAAGATTTATTATCTCTACTCTCGGAATTATGCTAATAGTTGGTAGAATCGCTCATGCATTTGCACTCTACACCAACAACCGTCCTGCACGAGTGGTTGGAGTGATCCTTACAATGTTGACGTTGCTTGGAGGCTCAATATTCTCAATCAAAGCTGGTCTCGCCGTTGGTTCGGGTGGCTCGGGAATGGAATAAGTGTTCTTTATAATCATTTACATCCATATTAAGAGTGATGTTAGCTGAAATATCCGATACGTAGCAGTTTTCATAACACAACAGAGACTAATAAAGCACAAATAGCCTAGACGAATGATCACATTTGTAGGATTCAATTACACCTTGGGTCAAAAAAGTAATCATATCATCTGAATGGCCGAAAAATTCCAAGTATCGAAAAATAAAATTCTAATATTAGTAGTCGGTGTTATGGAAATTTGAATGCTCAGGAGTTTTTTCCTGCTTACTTACGATGAGCACCAAACGAGTGGGAATAATAAGTTTTGTCAACAGAAAAATATTTCAATTTCTTTCATTAAACAATTAAATGTATCATTGTAAAATTAGTGCTATTAGAGATTGTTCATGCGAAAATTAAGCAAATGTAAAATTCATGGATTGAAACCTGATCGGAAAGCTAGGAAAAAATTATGCTCTTCATTCATTCATAGAGGTATTATTATTCTCTCGTACTATATTCGCTGAGTTCTCCTTGTTCTCGATCTACTTCGACTTTGGCTCCTTTCTGGATCAGAATTCTCTCCTAAATCAAATCTAACAGTTTTTTCCTGGAGAGCGCTTATTTGCTTTCATGAAGTGGAGATGTAAGCCTGAAAAAAACATTATAAACTCACCTTATTGTATGTTCGGCGAAGCTCATCAATTCGGGATTGAGTGGCTTCTCTCAAATCATCTAGCTGGGTCTGCATGCTCGTTTTGATCTCTTCTTTCTCTTCGCGCAGTTTCCGTAGCTGTACATAGAATTTATTAGAGAGTTGATCACATTTTGTCTTCCAGAATTCCGTTTCGCTCTGGAGAGTAGTAACTCGCTTTTCAATAAAATCCTCCGATTGTGTTGCCATGTAGCGAGTCTCATCAAGCTGCAATTTCAAGGATGAGTTATGGGCGAGGAGGTCTTGATTTTCATTCTTTAGACGCTCAACTTCAGCGTTTAAGTTTCGAATCTGGTTCCAGCACTCCTCTATTCTTGTAGGACTCCCCGCCCTTCGACTAGTAGGAGATCTCATTTTGACTCCAGGTTCGTTCTAAAAATGAATATTATGAGAAGTTTCCTCTAGAATGTAGCCTACTTGACTCTCTGGCTCTGATCTTGGTTGCCTACCGGTTCTTTGAGGAGGAGGTGCAGCATTACTGAGTTCTTCTATCACGTTAGCCATCTTTTGAATTTGAGCAAGAGATCCTTCATACTCTCGTTCTAAAACTCTAACCTTTTCTTCAAGATCAAGGTTTTGTTGCTTTGCAATCTAAATCCGGCCGATATATCATGAAAAGGCAGTTATAGATGGAAGAATACTTTATATCGCTCTTGAAACTTTCTTATTTCTTCTTTTAACATGAAACTTTCCTACGCCATTGAGAATTGGTATTAAACATTGCTTTTTAATATAACACACTTTTTCATCAGAGCGAAGCTGCTCATCAAGCTTTCGCCTTAAGTTAGCGTTGTCGTCTTCCAGCTCTTTTATCCTTTCCGCAAGTCTCTTTTCTTCGTTCTTCTTTGTCGTTTGTTCTATTTCAGCACACTTGGCCTCCATTTCTTGCATGCATCGAGCGAGCTGTTTTTTCTCCGCTTGCAATGCTTCCATGAGCGCTCGATTTTCCTATAATCCATGACCAGCTTTCATCTTTTTTCAATAACACAATGTACTTCGATAAGAGCGGCTTCAGATTCTTGGAGCTTATTCATTTCTCTCTTCATCGCTTGCAACTCAACAAAGCATTGCTGGCCTTCCCTCACTTTATTTTCAAGCTCTTTGATCTTCTCTTCAAGCAATCGTCGAGTTTTGTCCTATCAGCACTAAATAACTAATTCCAACTAGAATTTTACTTCGATTTCACTTCCATGCGTAGGTCTTTGAAAACTTCCCGATGGATAAAAATTCTCCTTCCTATGCAAATGCAAAGGTTGATCAGAGAGCATCTCTCCAAACGAATCTACTCGTTATTAACTGCGAAAACAGCTGGTCTCTGAATAGGATATATTGGGTGGTATCCGTATGAATAACCCATATTCTGAGGTCCCTGATTTCCCATTGGAATTTCAAACTGAGCTGGGTTTCGATATGTGTTCTGAGGTGCATAGACCATTCCTTCACTCGGTCTCTGAAGATAGTTTGGCTGATTCCATCTGCTAGTTTCTGGTGCCTGACTGCTCGTCGGATTGTATTTTAAACTCTGCAATGACTTCTCAAATCCTGCAAAATCGAATTCATCTTGCTTTGGAGGCTGCAAACCAGATAGATTGCTTTTTCTAGCCGAAAAATCCAGGTCACTAACATCCTCCTTGCTAAAACCAAGTTCTCTACATAAATACTTGTACTTCGACCTGATAAGAGTGAAATTACTCTTGCAATCTCCGATTGGATCGTCTTCTCTCAATCCATTCTTTTTCTGTCTCGTTGAGGTCTTTCTCAACCTGCATTAAGTTAGATCTTCTTCTAACTCGGTCTTTTTCCCTTCAAGAAGTGTTAAATCACTGCGATTTCATCTCAACAATACTTTTCTCTGTCATCAGCCATCTAGTTTTATACTCTTTTACCGTTTAAACTTTTATTCAAATTTGTTAGGATTTATCTCTGTGGTTGTGTGGAATGTATTAACATTACAAAGCCCCTTTTTCTCTGTTATATTAAGATGCACTTGAATAAAGGCTGTATTTCAATACTTTGCAACTTCGATATCCTCTATGATGTGAATAGTTATTATCCTTTTTCCGACCAGTTCTTCCTCGAAAATTTATTGCACGAATGATTTTATAAGATAAATGGAAATGAAATGTGAAATTAACCTACTAACTGGAGAGATTCCTCTTGATGAATCGAAATTTGAGTAACTTACAAGTTTTCGCAGGGAATTGGAAACTGTAGAAGAGATATTTGAATTAATACTCGATAATTGTAATAAAGTCATTAAAAAAAATAACTCCCAATAATATGAAAACTTCAGTGAGTCTGAGAGAAGTTCTCCACGAGCATAAGGACAAATATGGTGTTTCTCTGCATCAGCATCTTGTCTCTATCGTGGAGATGATGGTGAAGGACAAGTCAAACAAGGAGTTTGCTGACAAATTTGAGAAAATATCCGCTTTCGTCAAAAAGAATAGACTCAATTACGCCACCCCTAAGATGGACTACGACGTAAACAAAATAATCGACGTGAGAACCGAGTTGACAGAGTGGGAAGACGAGGTTCTGGAAATGCTCGGAGTAATTGTCAACACATTTTCTCTGGTTTCATGAAAAATTTTTCTCTTCAGCGGATTTCGTTTTTACCTAGCAAAAGCATCAAACTGGGCGCTGTTTCAAACTTTTATGAGGACGCAAGGATCCTCGAAACCGCTGGTGTCTCGATAGGAGGAGAAGAGGAAGCCTATTTGATTTCAAAATCGATAATAGTAAGGATTGAGAATGGAGATTGGTGTTAAATGGGCTTTTTGCGTTTAGAAACTTGCAGAGAAAACTAAGGCATCTCAGCTGAGATTCTGGGGGAAAATACTCGGAACGAAGGCAGATTACTACATCGCAGAGGGCAGAATTTCAGATGAATTCGTTGATGAAGTCCCTGATAAGACGTACGAGCCTCCTGGTGTTGGAGCGAATAGAATGACGTATTGGGTGACGAATAATGGTGAATACTAATGAATAAAATAATGAGAATAACCCTGTTTAGTCCTCGATGATTGGATGCAACTGCCTTTAGTTTCACCTGCTCAAATCGAAGCTGCCAGGAACATTAAGCATTACTTCACAGGAAATCTTAATGAGAAGTTGGCTACTTACCCTCCATTCCCAGGACTCGAGAAACACTATGTAAAATAACCTTCAAAATTGCTTCTAATTGAATGGTAATAGCTCAAAGCGCAAGTTGTCAGAATCACTCATTCAACGGAGCTTGCTCCTAAAGGAATGTATAAGGTCAATGATGAGAAAGAGGATGACCCTGAACTCTACTTCGAGGAAGAGTTCAAATATCCAGCTTGGGAAGATATTGCGAATCCTGAGACCTGGGTGCATATCCATCAAATCCTGCTGAAGGTAAAAATGAAGCCATTGCTCTCGCCTAACTCCTTGGTTAGGCTGGAAGAGTTACCCACTTGAAACCTGAGCCAGTTAATCCCGACGACGACGCAGATGAAATGCTCAATAAACTCATGGAGGAAGACCCTCCAGCAGAGAGACTTCGCGATATTGCTCAAGACTGTAAATCTTGCGGATCTTCTTCCGGACTAATTGATCAATCACCGTAGTATTTGAGCCTGAGAAAGAAGACCAAGGAGACGAACCACCAAAGGCCTGGGTTTCGAGAGTATATGGAGACCCTCAGATCTATACGACATTAGCGAAACCAGGCGGTGAGGAAGAACCGACCAGTTTCGCTGTGGTTGCTTGGAAATCGGCAGTTTGGCCAGGAGCAATGCTCGTTGCTAGCGTATAATGTTTTGGTTCTTTGCACATTAACAAGTGGAAATACAGGCTGAGAGACACGTAAATATTTACTTCGGATACGGGCACAAGAAGCGCGATCCACCATTCATTCCAATTCATCCTGATCTTGTATGGGAAGACCCTGAAGACAATGACGAATATCCTGAGGTAATAATTTAATGTCAATGGGTTCAAAAACTAACTTTCTTACTTACCAAAGCCTAATCCTAATAAGCCTCCACCAGAAAAACCAGAAACCGATACTGATGAACCAAAGAATCCTGATGATGATGACGATGCGCAATAGTTACGTTGATTATTCTTGTTTCACTTCGAGTTGCTGCGATAGAATTTACACATTTTTGTTTGCGGAAAGAACTCGTTTTTAATGATTCACTGAAAAGATTCGTCAAATTACACTGAAAGTGCTAGTTAAGACAAGCTTTAGAAAGATACAATAAATATAATGAAAATTCCATCTATCCAAAGCATTAAGCTAAAACTCTCGTTCAAGATAATGTATATCTGCTTATCAAGGACGCCTTGGCAAAATTACAATATCTAGAGAAAAAATATGTCTTAGAATTGTTGTATATCTTGTATTATTGAGTGTAAACCCATAACAAATTAGTTTACATTAAGAAATTCAACGCAAAACTAATACACAAAATGGTTCTTCTTTACTACACAATTTAAACCAACTCTTTCAAATATTTCATGACCTCTTCAATTTCTTCCTCAGCGATTTCGCCGAACAACTTCGTCCAAGAGGACACATGCTTTGGATTCTTTATAGAAAAACCACCTTGCGACTGAGCGAGTTTAAGCGCGCC
>ENA-UOTZ01000613-UOTZ01000613.1-compost-metagenome-genome-assembly--contig:-NODE-613-length-29827-cov-16.622891_pt1 | contig 29827 bp, 23 predicted proteins | sample MGYA00238144_ERZ746983 | MGnify/ENA primary metagenome ERZ746983 (study PRJEB28759, sample SAMN06268863) | compost metagenome | isolation source: single cell | place: USA: California, Emeryville, Joint... | reverse complement strand
CTATCTCAACCGTCGTTTCATCTCTTGAAGCTCTCTTCAAGCATAACAGCTGCTATTGGATGGTCAGTTCCCTCATCAGCCAACTCGAAATTCTACCATTCAAAATTCAAGAAAAGTCATTTGGATTCATGGATGCACTCAATATGGAACTTGCCTTGAATAGCGCCAACCGCGACTGCTTCCCAATCGTTAACTTTGCCAGAAAGCTCATCAACAGAGCCGCTAAAGCCCTCAATATCAGCCAACAACTCATTCCTAAACTCAGAGGAAATAAGCTCGTCTCATTCGACGTCCAACCCACCACTACTACTGGAAAAGCCATATTGGCCATTCAAGACGCTGTTAGATTCGGTGAATGTGTTTACGCAACCGGACTTTTCGGTATTTATGCTTCTCTGATGACTTGGGAGCCTAAATTCAACACCCCTGGACTATTGTATGCAGGAGCTATGGTTGGATTCGAAGCAGTGGAAGGATGCAAAGAAGCCGTGAGACTCGCTCATGAGGTATTCACGGAAGCACAGAAGGAACATAAGGTGCTCAGTGAAATCAATAAGATTTCAACAGCGCTGTTTGCCGAAGACTCTGAGAAGAAAGACGAGGCCAGCTTCAAATCAACCCTCCAAGGAGTTTTGGAGACGATTAGAGACATCGGCTACGCTGACCTCTGCACCAAAGAATTATACTCTGGCTTCTATCAATACTATCTCATCTATCAAAATTTACCAAGTGAGTATTTAGATATCATGTTCCAAATCGAATACCTCCTCTCCGTGCCTTACAGCGCGAATCAAGATTGTTTGCCGATCGCAAATGCTATTAAGTATGCCCTTGTCGGACTTGGAAACGCTATCTTGGGTTACAATAACACTTATGTTCCTATTGAAGGGGCAATCTTGAAGATGAAAGACCTTGGAATTTCAAGCAATTCTACTGCTGGTGTTGCATTGACAGCTTTGTCGACTAGCTTAGAGGCTTTGAGATGCGTTCTAGCAAGCGCCATTGCCTATCCTCTAGGTTCACAAGCCTATGTTGATTGGAAAGCTGGAAACCAACCACATGCTCAGCATGAGTTTGAAATGGCGATTTTAGAAATTTTGGCAGGTGGCACGTCCTGTATGAACGTCTATAACGCAGTTCGCCAATTCATTGGTGAGAGTAACAATAAGAATTAAATGAGTATTCAATTGAATTATATCAAATAGCGTTTCTTGTCAAACATATGAATAGTAGTAAATCTCAAAATCACATTAAAAATTCTTGAGAGAAATGTGGATATTAAATTTGAAAAAGCAAAAAAAGACATTTCACTCAAACAATAGAATATTATATCAGAGCTATGCAGCTTTACACATTTCCAAAAATTAATTTTGTGATACAAAGAAGCTTACAATTTTCCTAGGCAACGCTGTTATGTTGCATGAGGATTAACGGAAGAAAAAAACAATAGATTTAGTAGTTAGTTTGGATTTTTCATGAAGTACAGACAATAACTGCTACTGTATAACACTCGCTTTAATTTCCCAACTTCAATTCACTATTTTATTGAACTTCAGTCTCATCGATTTCCTTAACATACGGTTGATTTTGGGCATCATGAATTATCACGAGTTTCCAGTTATAGCTGAAAAATAATCAACAGAGCCATCTTAATACTAACCATAGCCTCAATCTTAAGTTTAGAGGGAATGAACTAATATCCTTCGATATCGATGACAGGACACACGTAGACAAGATCGTGTTGGTGACAGAGACTCAGCCAGATTCACAATATGTTTCTTCTAAACGGGAGCCTTCGCCATTTCCGTATTTAGTTTGTACCTGCGGCCTTCATATACCTGAACCTCAACAAGGCGTACGCAGGAACACTCTTTGGATCGAATGTGGCTGAAGGATGCAAAAGCTGCGAGTTTCACTCATGAAAAACTGAAAAACTTCTCTTGAATGAGAAGAATCCCTAATCATGAGCTCAAGATGGGTGCCTTGCTTTGATAATGAAATAAGACTCAAGAGTTCCTTGTCGCTCCTAATATCGTATAATCTAAAGTCGCAGCTTATTTAAACCGATGAGCCAGATTTATAAAACAAAAATATTTTAATTTCTTTCAGAACTCAAAATAGCATCAGGAGCTCTCTCATGAGAAAATCGCTTTTATTCTCTTTCTGCATCACATTTCTCCTCATCTCTGCTAGCGCTGCCATCTCTGATGGCATCAACGAGGAAGATGTCTCCTTCTTTGATATGAAGCCACTTATTGCCAACATGTACTCTACTTTTCACTCCATGAACCGCACCAACACCAAAACTGCCGTCCATTACATCCTATCATCTCTCAAAACCCTCTCGAAGCACAACAGCTGCTATCATATGGTTTCTACACTTGTGTCTCCGCTCGAAAATAAGACCTCTCAATTCGATGCTCTCAGCATCCTCCGTCTACTGAACACCTTGGACATCGCGAATCGAGATTGCTTTCCCATTATCAAATTCGCCAGAAAACTCATCAATGGAGCTGCCTTCGCTCTCAACTTCAGTGAAAAACCCTTCCCAAAACTCAGAGGTAATAAACTGGTGTCATTCGATGTGAATTCTACAACCATTACCACTGCTGGTGAAGCCGTAATGTTCATTGCAGATATCGTCAGATTTGGTGAATTCCTTAAAGAAATTGATAGGATTTCAGCCATTCTTAATTCTGAAGTGAAAGACATGGAGAAGATCAAATTAACCATTCAAGGAGCTCTGATAGAGCTGAAGGATCATGGCCTTGCTGATCTCTGCACAAAAGAATTCGATGCAGCTATGTACCAATTACTCCTCTATTTTGAAACCTTCGCAAAAGCGGACGAAGCATTTTTCTTTCAACTCCTCGTTTCGTTACCTTATAGTGCCAATCAAGACTGTCTTCCCTTCCTTAATCTTATCAGATATGCGGCGGTTATAATTGGAAATACCTTCTACGGTCTCAACAATACGTATATCCCCAAAGAAGGAGGAATTATAACGATGGCAGACTTTGGAATCTCAAGCGATTCTATTCTTGGAACCGCATTAACTGCGGTTGGCGCCGGCTTGGATGCGTGGAGATGTGTGCTGGCAAGCGTCACAGCGTATCGAATTGATCAATGGACCTATGCTTCGTGGATCCTAGTACACGAGCATCGAGTGACTAAAATGTTTGAAATGATGGTCTTGGAGGCTTTGGGAGGAGGGACATCTTGCTTGAACGTCTACAACGCGGTTCGCCAACTCATTGGGGTGAGTAAAAACTGAGCAAATTAAGAATCCGTCGAATTAAGCATTAATTATTAATAATTATGAAATCATATTGCTGCTTCATCTAGTAACTATGATGAATCTCAGTCTACATTTACTATCCTTGAAAAAAAAAACTAATCAGATTGACAATGTTATAATAAAAAAAGGAGAAACTTACAGTTTAGGAAAGTTATCAATCAACGGCGATACTTTCTACAATCTCAGAGGATACCTACATCATTATACGTCTTTTTCAGAGAAAGTTCCTGCCATGGTAAACAGAGAGCGCCAATTCGCTATTTTTTAGTGAAAGGTATTTCGGAGGCTATCAAAGACAATGGAGACTTAAATGTTCTGCTAAATCGATAGTTTATGAAAAAATGAGTCAATTATTACTTTGCTAATGAGTCTTATACTGATGAAACCATATGCAAATGCCATGCGTTATTCTTTTTTTTTTGAAAAACCTGTTATAAGTATAAGAACTAACGTTGAAAAAGGGAGAAGGCATGAGTTAGTAATAGGCATAGTAACAGAAGCTAACTCTCCCAGTAATGATAAATCACTTGCTAAGATAGTAGTCAGAATTCTCGAAAAAGCCACTCTTCCTTGCTAAAGACTATAGTGGGAATGGCTATCTATCGAGTAATGTCCGTATGCAACTCGGAGCAGGAGAAGGAGGAGAAAAAAAAACTCAAAATTTTTGAAAAGTTTATCACTGCGTCATCGAATCACTCTCAAAAAAAAATCATCGATAATTAAAAAAAATGCATTCCTAAATTAGTAACTTCAGGAACACAGCTTTAATAATCGGATTGATAAGTCAAATTAATTAAAGTTTTTAAAAATTCTTTAAAAGAATTCGGGTCGATCAGAATTCCCATGAGAAAATTGCTCTTAATCGCTGCGTGCTTCGTATTCCTCGCCATCTCTGCTGCTGCCATCTCTGATGACATCACTCAGCAAGATGATTCCATCTTTGAGATGAAGCAAGCTGGAGCCAAACTCCAGTCTGCTCTTCACTCCAAGAACCGCACCCATACCAAGTCTGCTGTCTCTTATATCCTCTCATCTCTCAAAACCCTTTTGAAACACAACAGCTGCTACCATATGGTGTCTACACTTATCACCCAACTCGAAAGTATTAACTCTCAATTCGATGCTCTCAGCATCCTCGGTCTACAACATACTTTGGACATCGCCAACAGAGACTGCTTCCCCATCGTTAACTTCGCCAGAAAACTCATCAATAGAGCTGCCAAAGCCCTCAACTCCACCCAAAGACCTCTCTCGAAACTCAGAGGCAACAAACTGGTATCATTCGATGTGGATTCCACCACCACCGCTGGTAAAGCTGTGTTGATAATCGAAGACGCCATGAGATTTGGCGAATGCTTCTATGCCACTGGAGCTTTCGGCATATTCGCTTTTGCACTCTCCAACATGAAAGACATGTCTTTCAAGCTCTATCTCTCATACTTAGAATCCCTCTACGGATTACATATGGTTGATGGATGCCGTGAAGCTGTGAGTCTTGCTAGAGAGGTGTTCTCTCAAGCCCATAAGGAGCACAAAGCCCTCAGCGAAATCAATAAGATTTCAACTGCTCTCTTTGCTGAGGACCTTGAGAAAGACGATATGGATAAGTCCAAATCCACCATTCAAGGAGCTTTGAAGGCTCTCAGCGACCTCGGCTTTGCTGATCTCTGCACAAAAGAGTTTGATGCGACTTTATATGAATCATTTCTCTCATTATACTTATTCCCAGAAGTCGACTTAGCACTTTATATTCAATTCCTCCTCTCGTTACCTCACAGTTACAATCACGATTGTCTTCCCCTTGTAAACGCTCTTAAGTATGCAGCAGTTGAGATTGGAAACAAATTCTTCGGTCTCAACAACACTTACGTCCCAAGAGAAGGAGGAGTCTTGAAGATGTCAGACTTTGGAATTTCAAGAAATTCCACGCTCGGTGCCGCTCTCTCGACGTTCTCGACAGGTTTGGATGCCTGGAGGTGCTTTTTTGCAAGTGCCACTGCCTACAAACTCGGTGGACTAACCTTAGACGCTTGGTCTCGTGGAGGTGGTGCTTCTGATTTCTTCGAAATGACTGTCTTGCATACTTTGGCAGGTGGCCAATCATGCTTGAATGTCTATGACGCTGTTAGCCAACTCATCGGTGAGGCTAAGAAGAAGATCTAAGTAAGTATCGCTTGGAATTATTAAGAAGTATTGAAATTGATAAGCATTATTCATATCGAATAACCTAAGATTTGCAGCAACACAGTCTAGACGAGAAAATGAATAATATAAGATTATATATGAAAAAGATGAAGTAAAGTTCAGTTAAGAGCACAATATAGTCGAAAAAGGCCTCTTGTAGTATATAGCTAAGATCAGCCTTGCTGCAAATTAATTTATGCGATATGTTCATTGCAGAGAAACGTGGTATGCAACTAAGGTGGTGTTTAAACAGTCCGTCGAGTTCTCTGCTTTAATGGCTAATAACACGCCAGCAATGAATTCAAGAGTCACTCAAATCAACTCTCAAAAGCGTAATGTCCAAATTTAAAAAAGCACAATATTTGGCTATAATTCTCTAAACGCGATAACTTTCAGGCGATTCCCAGACTACGAAGAACGACATTTCTCAATCTCATTCAAAGATATATTCATTTTAGTTAAGTTGTTCGGATTCGGATATCAAAGGCAAAATCTTTCTCACAGCACCATTCTGAAAATAATCTTGAATTTAATCACGTTGCTATTTCAAGATTTTTGTTAAATTAGTTTCCTTTAATAGAATTAACAAAGTTAAGGAGGCATCCTGATGTGTCGCATTAATTAAAAAATTATAATCTCTTTAAATTTAGGATCGACCCGAAATACCCTCATGAGAAGATCTCTCTCATTAGCGTTCTGCCTTGCTCTTTTTCTCGCCGCTGTGAGTGCCGCGTCTGAAATCTCACAAGATGAAACCATCTTCACCATGCAACAAGCAGCTGGCGAGATCGAAGCTGCTCTTCGTTCAAAGAACTTCACAAACACCAAGTCTGCTGTTTCAAGCTCGTATGCATCACTCGAAACTCTCTTTAAACATAACAACTGCTATTGGATGATCAGTACACTCATCAATCAACTCGAAATTCTACCATTTAAAATCCAAGAAGGATCGTACGGTTTCCTTGATGCTGCCACAATGGTCGTGACATTGGACAGTGGTAATCGAGACTGCTTCCCAATAGTCAACTTCGCAAGAAAGCTCGTTAATAAATCTGCTAGAGCTCTTAATGTGAGCCAGCAACTCATTCCTAGGTTCAGAGGCGTTTCATTCGATGTCGATGCCAGCACCACCGCTGGTAAAACCGTACTCGTGATTGAAGACGTAATTAGATTCGGTGAATGTGCCTATGCAGCCGGGCTTTTCAGCTTGTACAGTTACGTGATTATCTCGGAGTTCCAATCACTAGACCTTAATCTGCTCTATCCTGGAGCTATCATTGGGTTTGAAGCAGTGGAAGGATGCAAAGAAGCCGTGCAATTAGCTCATGAAGTGTTCGCCGAAGTGAATAAAGAATGCAATACTTTTTAAATCATAACCGAAAAACCCATTGCTGAGAATAAAGGGGCGATTTAATTGAGCTTTCTTCCTAATATGCCCATCGTGTCGCTCAATGTTGTCGTAAATCTCAAGTTAGCATGAGGCTTGCCTAAAACATTATTTATTATCGTAAAATTTCATAGACAAAAATTGAATGAAATTTAGTCAGAAAAACTGCCATAATATAAGATCAACAACAACAAATGAATGATAAAGTGAAGTTCAGTTAACAACACATGATAGGATAGAGGCCACTTGTAATGTAATCAACCGAGTCACGGATAGCTAAAGGCCAATTTATGTAGCATTTTCATCAAAGAACAAAGAGTTTCTTAAATCAACTCTTCGAAGCATAATTTCTAAATCTAATAATCATCAAGTGAATCGATATTAAAGAAAAGTGAAATTCAGTTTCTAATTTCTGGTCTTCTAATATCGAATGCTGATTCCTCCCCGTGCTTTGGTAATACTCCTCTAAATGCGATGATTACCAGGCAGTTCTCCAAAGGCATTGGGCATTGCTAAAAATTTTGCAATCACATTCAAAGATATGGCTAATTGAATTGTATTATTCGAAATTGGATATTAATGGTGCAATCTTTTTGCCTTCACCACCTTGGCAAGCATCTTTCTTTTAATCCCATTGCGATTTCAAACTTCTTCTTAACGGAATTTCCTTTTATCACAAGTTAAGGTTGCGGTCTCGCACAAATTAACAATAAAATCACTTTAAAAGATTTAGGATCAACCAGAAATACCCTCATGAGAAAATTTCTCTCATTCACTCTCTGCCTTGTATTCTTTCTAGCCTCTATGAGTGCAGCATCAAACATCTTACAAGATGAAACCATCTTTGCTATGAAACAAGCTGCCGCCAACATCGAGGCTGCTCTCCATTCGAAAAACTTCACAAACACCAAATCTGCTGTCTCAAGCGCTCTCTCTTCACTCGAAACCTTCTTGAAACACAACAGCTGTCCCTGGGTCGTCGCTATATTCATCGACCAGCTCTCAAGTATACCATATAAAATTCAATATGAAACCTACGGCATTCTCGATGTCCTCACTACCCAGTTCACTTTGGATAGCACCAATCGTGACTGCTTCCCACTCGTCAACCTCGGCAGAAAATTCATCAACGGCGTTGCTAAAGCAATCGGGATAAGTCAAGAATTAATTCCAAAGTTCAGAGGAAATAAAATCGTCTCATTTGACGTCGATGCTAAAACCACCGTTGGTAGAACAGTCTTGATTATTGAAGATGCAGTCAGATTCACAGAATGCGCCTACGCGATTGGAGCCCTCGGAATGTATACAGCGCTACTCTTTGATCTTCCGTCCCCAGATGCTCGTTTGTTCTATTTGGAAGCCCTACTTGGATTCCAAATGGTAGAAGGATGCAAAGAAGCTGTGAGTCTCGCCCAAGAATTGATGGCCTAAACACAAAAAGAACTGAAGCTTTTGAGAATAATTAGAACTCAAAATGCTCGATAAGTTTTATTTACATTTGCGTTCATACAACTTACAGAAAAAAAATATGGATCTATATTATAAAGTAATATTAGAAAGATTGAATGAATTATGACCGCCAGTATGGAATAACGCGAAAAAGCTTGCTATATTCTGTTGAAGAAAGACTCATAAGGCAGTTCTTCTGCGAATAGTAACTGCTCAGGGCAATAGAAGTAATTTCAGTAATAGAGAATATTACACTGAGATAATCGCTCCACAAAAATATTTTGCGAAGTATCTATAAAAATCATTTTTTAGAGAGAGCGAGAGTGAGGGAGAGAAAAAATTCATGTTTGAAACACAATGAAGCTTTTTATAATGTACTTTTTCAACAGACTCAAAATGCTGGAGTATATTTGAAATAAAAGTGAGCTAATTTTAATGGATATTACTCAATCAATAGCGACAGGTATAAGTTGCAAAAAGAAATGCTATTTACTGTTTTCAAAGATAATTCTCTGAATAACAACTCATTGGCCTGTGATTGTTTCTATCTGATACAAATTCGAACCAAAAGAAACTAAGCTTGAAACAGTTGTTTTACATTGTGATAATGATTGACATATAATCATAATTATGGTCAGATTTTTTGCGATGCCAATGAAACGTTTATTTTCCTCCGCAGTGAAGGACTGCTACAAAATTTTCTGTTGTAGACTACTCTTTACTAGTTCGTCAAAGAGTAAAAAATATACATTAACATTGTTTCAGAAACTGATGTCAATCGATCCATCGCTAAGAAATCTGAAAGAACTTGGATAATTATGTGATTCCACCAAGATTTCATTTTCGAAGTAAGAAATCGAGGCATCATAAGAAGTTATGATATAGCTACCTCGACAGACGCTATATAAAGCATTGAGAGTAACAGAAACTTGGTTGTCCTGAAGATATGTAGTTACAGTAGTCGAGATGAGAAATCCCACCCAACGACTAGAACTTAGGGCGCGACCATCCTCTCAAGCAATATTGAGAGTTTCTTGCTCCTTCACTCTTACGTGGGTTTGCAAATGAGTCTTCTTGAATGAAATCCCTATATTAAAGGTATTTACCTTTTTTGGGTTCTCTGAATCGCGCCTCCTGCAAGCCTGGGAGCTATCAATCCACTGCAGAAACACCAAAGTGTCATTCATAAGCTGTGCTCAGCAGACTGATTGACAAAATGTTGTTTCAGATGTCTTTGAAGCTCCTTACTGAGTAACACAAGGAGATCTGCTAGACGATTCAGAGAAACCTCACACTTTCCCAAGCGTTAGACATGGCCCAGGGGAGCTCTGGGAACCACCCCAAAAGCTGAGAAGGTTCTGATTTGGCTTTCCTTTCTTATTTTTTGAGATTTCGATTATAAACTTTAACTTCTTTGCTCTATTTTAGGCAACTGTTCTACTAAGCACAAACCGATAATTCCATGTAATACTTACTTTGTATATGATTAAATCCGTTCGAAAGAAGTTCTTAATAACTAATCGAATTTTTTTCTATTACAATTTATTGGGAACAGAGTATTTTTTTCGATTTCTATTAGTTTCACTGGAATTTTTATTAATTCAAAACTTATTTCTCTCTCCCTTGAAATTTCTTCCTCCTCTGCATTCGAAATTTTGAAGGAGTACTTAGTTTAACTCCGCTTTGCCTAGCACTTGCTACAAAGAAGCACTCATAATTGGGCATTTATTGACTTATTGCGTAACGTTGGAAGCAGAGCTTCTAATTTGCGTTTGAATCTGAGCAATAACGCTTTGAAGCTAGGTTTTCTCTGTGAGAGGTCTTAAAAAGAAACAAAAAAACTCTACTCGCCTGGAAGCTCTCGAGAGGTCAGGAGGTATTGACTATGATCGATAGGAAGTTCATAGAGAAGACTTAATAGTTTGCTGAAAGAGGCTCGAACAAATTTGATCAATTTTTCTTTAATTTTGAATAAACAAGTTACTTGGTTCATAATGAGTCCTGTATTTTACAGATTTCGAAGGAACCGAAACAATAAATTAAAGTCCGATCTAATTAATTTTCTAACTCGTACTGCTTCCACTGTCCTTAAAATGCTGAAAATTACTATCGGCAGGTTTGGATAGCTGTAAGAAATCATATGCACCCTCAATGCGGTCTTATTGAAAAGTAGGTCATTGTGTGCCTACTTCATTGCGCTGCATTTCCTGGTGGTAGAGTAGAGATAATCAATGGTATTTCGAGAGAGTCTTCTCGAAATTCAAGAATTGTTTGTATTGCATCGGCTTCATATGTATTTCACTCTATCTCGAGCTGAATACTGAGAATTTCGATGAAGAGCGATTCCTGTTCAAGTATTGTATAACGGGTGATCGAGTTGTTTTAATCAAGATAAACTAAGTGAGAAAAGGTTATTAGCGCTATTAGGTGGTTTGATTCAAGTTAAGTAAGCGATAGGATTCACTCTATTGGTTCTGAGAGTCCTGATTGTTAATTGATTGGGCCGAAGTTCGGTATAATCGTCGAATTGGACTTTCATTAGGCTTAAAATAGCAGAAGTTTGATGATCCTCGAAAATAAAGCTATCATCAGAGTATTATCGTCAGAGCACTCTTATATTTCACTATTCACGAATTAAGTCTGCTGTCGATGAACTTGATTATGAAGCGTAATCAATTGCTGCAGCAGCAGCTTCAGAGTAACATTATAACAAAAAAGCCATTCAAGTGCGGTTGCATGAAATGTTCAAGAGCAATAAAAACATATCTGTGTTAAGGAGAAGGAAGATAATTCAAAAAGGAAAGTCCATGAATCGATTGGATTGGCTCCAGCATAATTCATTTTACTTTTTACAAATTGTTGAACATTGCATCACGACACTTACTCATTTTCGCAATTGATAATTGGTCTATATAGCCAAAGGGATCGCTGACTTTTGATGATTTCGGAAAATGGCGTAAGCGCATTTTTTCCCAATGATCCCGACGTAAATAGATTCTTTTTGAGTTATTGCCCACAATTTCGTCAATCCTGTTGAGATGAACGAAGGACAAAAGTATTTGATATGAATTGAAATTTGCAGCTTGAAAGTAAATACGAACTCAAATTCCACACGGAAGTGAACTATGGAAAAAATTCAAAATCACATGCACTTTTTCGACTAAAAAGTCTTAAACAGTCGATTGTCTGTAAAATTTGGTACTTAGAACCTTGACTCCGCACATGCTGCAAACACCTATTACCAATTAGATGCCTTTCTAAGGAGAGTCAGCTTTACCTTTAGTATATGCACAGGTATGGCAGTATTGGGAATCGTTCTCGACGGTTGCTTTGCAGGATTTGCATTTGCTGGCAAATGGGTTATACCTATTGCAGAAATGTAAGTCTATAGGGTAGAAACAGGCACGTACTTGAATTTTTTCTTTTCTAAGAGCATATTGACCCCAAGCTTTCTGCCGCCGTCATCGCCTTTTGTCGTGTTGCGTGCTCCATCTTTCCATTTGTCCGGCACGATCAATTTGTCGAGCTTCTTTTGGCCTATGAGACAAGATTAGTTGATGTATAGATCAGGATTGCTTACAAGTTTCACAAACCATTTTCCAGTCTTATTTTCAATTTTAATTTGCAAGTGATCAGAATTTCCAGCAATTTAAATTCCAAATCAATCCTATTTTAATTTGGTCATGACTTCATACCAGAAAATTCAGAGTTGCGCTGGGGACATTTGCTTAGCTGCTCATATAAAAATGTATTCCAAACGAATTAAATACATTCTTGACCGAATAGTTGACAGAGTCGCTTTTAGCACGAGGCAAAGCTTGAAACCAATTTGTTAAGAGTTTTTGTTCAAATCTCATCGGTCTGTCAACGTGTGATGCGAACTGCAATTCGCATGAGAGCTAATATCATCACCAATAACTTCGAGACTGCCGAATGGGTCATTTTTTTGAATTTTACGTTTGATTGTTCACTCTGTTTAATATTCAACGGAGAATATAATAGTTTGAACTCGAAAGGGAAAGGACTGAATTAACTAGCGCCTTTGTGCAGAATTCAAGCTAGGAGAGTGGATCAGTCATCAAAATGAAGGCGTTGTACATAGTGCAAATTGCCTTTGTAGAGATATATTAATTCTTTGTATGAAAGTTTCAGACTGATGTTTTGTGGTCATTTTGTGTAACTTTCTCCATCTGAACAAAATTGTAATGCATTTGTCAGGCATTTTGACAATTTATCACGCTGTCTTCAAGGCTAAGAGATACCTGTTGATACTCACATACAGCCTACCGAATAATCAATTGTATATATTACATTCCATTAATCAGCGCGAATAGCAATCTTTTCGCAAAAATTTGTCAAATTCAACATCATATTAGAGAGCATTGAAGTGAAAATAGTTCTAAAGAAGAGTCCGGATGTTTTCACAAACCGGGAGAAAAGCAAAGATAAAGCGCATAGAGCTACTTACTTTCAGGAAGCAAATGATAAACATTCGAAACATTATCCGGCATCGAAATTATTTCCTAAGAAAATTGCTTAAAATTTAGACTTAATACACCACTCCACTATTATGTGACAATCTCTCGTTGCAATCCTTGCCCAGAAGTCTTGCCCGATTTTAAAAGAAGGTAAAACAAGCGCTTACTTTTATACAAATTTTTATTAAGCAATATAGAATCTGTTCTAATTTTTCGAATTCGATAAGCGTTTCAGACATTTAGAATCTCGAAGAATAATAGTGCAAAGCTTGGGATATGGTTTGATTTAAGTAGGAATTGATTCCTAAGAACATATATAAATAGATGCTTTTTCCACATTGATAACGCTTATCTAAGCTCCAGAATATTCGAGTGTTTTTTAATATTCGGAATCCATGCGTTATTAATTTTGATACAGATGAGATGGGTAATTTTACCGTGGTTTGCTGCTTTTGTATGGCGAAGTTCAGCTAGAAACTTATGTTGAGCTCTGTAATTAATTGCAAATCTCACGATCTCAGTCTGGGACTGACCGAAATTCTTGCTGGGATTATATTTCTTTTAATTTCATCTTCTGAAAAGAACCTAAATTTCTCAATAGGTTAATATGTGCTTTGTTTCAGTCTGATTTCAATTTCAAAATTACAATGCTAAACAAATGAGTTCATGAAGAAACGGCACAGTGCGCTTTTTTTTCCTCATTTCAAAAAGGTAATTCTCACAAATTCCAAACTCGCTTCTGAAATAAGCAGGCAATCTCTACTCACTCAGTCCTTTTAATCGCTCTTTCAGACTTAAGTTATTTCTAAAGCAAAATCTGTTAACAAAAAGGTATGCTAATTCGAATTATTAGGTTTGCAAATACAAAGTTGATTAAAATATGGATCCATGTCTTTGGAGCCTCATTAGGCACATTTTTTTGATCTGAAGCTACTTTTTAACCCGCGCAAGCTCATAAAGTTCCTCAAAAAGTTGGTATCATAGCTTCACATGCTAAGCTACTGAAATGGCACAGAAACCTTCGAGTTCCGAAAAGAATCTCAAACGGCAATATTGGACAAGGAATGTCTCTAACAAATTCTCTTCGTTTATTAATTTTACTCAGATTAATTTTTCCAATTTCAATTAAGATCGGAGAATCAAAATCGTTCCATGATGCAAATTTTTAGTGCGTTTAACTCGATTTCGATTACGTGGACGGGAGAATAAATAAATAGAATTCTTTAAATCCAATCAAAACTTACATTTCAGGATCCTATGAACGGCTCCCAAAGTTAAAAAATCGCGTTCAAATACCTTCAAAAATTAATTAAATCAATTATCTATCAAGCCCTCATGCCCGGCTATTTCGCCTTTTTCTTTATCCTTTGCCTAAGCCTCTCCTTGACTGGTAAGCGCCTCATTCCTCTCGTTTCTAAGCCGTTCTTCAAGACGCCGCGGATCCAAGATGCAATGTCAATTATCTTGTGAAGAATTATAACTGCCAAACCTGTCCTGGGACCACCGGTGACCCTGGCTGCACCCGACGCTTTACAATAAATGACTTAAACGGCTGTAAGCTGCTATTCCATTGAAAACCAATGACATTTGCTTATGGGTAGATCTCGGTGCCTCGAAGAGTACGATTGGCACTTGGGTTAAGTTTCCAGGCCCTATGACCACCAAAAACCTTCATATATTCTCTCTATCCTATAGGTAATCGCTTTCAGCGCATTTGGCCTCTAAAATATGTTAAATAGTGGAGGTTACGAGGCCTGGTACAGATATCACAGTTTTTTCGTATCACCAGATACTTGGGTGCTCGCATCGCAATGGTACGATATTTTTATCTCAGGGACCAACAACCAAACCAATACATACGTAAAGCAGCTCATCAATTATCCTCTTGAGTTATTTATTGTTTTTAGTTGGGCATTCAGCCAGACTCCTGGTATTTTTTTTATTCCTCAGCAATCTTCGACAGCGTGAATGGAGCTGCATACTGGGGAATATATGACCCAGTGACTTATGGATCATTAAATAACATGCTCTTCTTTAAAACCACAACTTTCAAATATTCACTCACATTCGATTCAAACGTTGTTGTCCTGCTGGCTGGATTTTTCTCTTATTGGTCCTCTTATACTTGTTCCGCGTATGCAGGCACATTTGCGATAGCGGATTATATCGAGGATAACAATGTAATTTTCCGGCAGCTTGGATTCTCTCAGCGTAATAGAGTCCATTGGAGCTCTAATATTTATTAATGGAATAACAATAGCTGAGATTGTCACGATATATCGGTTTTCTGGACCTCTTAGTCAAACTATCCAAGATGAATCAGGAAACAATTACGTTGCGTACCTCGGTAATAACAGAAAGCTTTGTTTGCAGAGTACTCATGTTAAAATAAGGAACCGACTCATCAGATGAAGGCAGCAGCGAACCTTATTTAAACACCGAAGATTTCGTAAATTGGCGTGGCTATTCTCTAGTTAACACCTTTTAGAGCGTATATATTAAAGGTTTTTTCTTCACGGGAAATCAGACTATCACCTCAACGGTCATTCCGATGGGTGAGATATACGACGCTCCAGGAATTCTGGGATTTTCTGCTTATCTGAACTTCGTCAGCAGCGACATGGAATTATGTAAAACAGGAACGGAAAACCAAATAATCATGAAATTTTTTGCCTGCAGCGATGTAAACGTGTTATAAATTGCATTTGAATAACTTCATTTGTGTAGGTCGCATTGGGATTGATAGCACAATACCAGACTACCACGACATTGAAACTGGGAATGCTCAAGCCTGACAGCACCGTCGTGTTGTTCGACCACATTTTCAGCATCGATACTTGGCATCATATAAACATTGCCTGCAAAGACTATAATCAATCCTCCCTATTAAAGCTTCAGGACTGCTTTCTATATTTGCCTGACTCAGAAGAATATATCTCAGTGCAGCTAGCATCGTTCAATATTGATCAAACGTGCTCAATGAAATTAGTATTCGGAGATCCGGTGGCTTCGTTTTGTGGGTATCTGGAAAAATTCACGCTCTTTGCCAACTCAACGAACTTCCAAAATGTCTCAGATGGATGCATTTCCAATTGTGCTGTGCCTCTTGGGACGATTGAACCAGTATGCCTCGGGCCTCCGTCTACCACTCCTAGCTGTAGCTCGAGAGAGTATCTTGATCCAGTCACCTTGAAATGCAATGGTAATCATTCTTTTGAAAATTTTGTCTTATTTCCTTCGTTTTATAACAGACTGTCCTACCAATTGCACGGATTGCAGTGCGACAGCCTGCACCGGTTGCATTACAGAGCATTTCCTAAAAACCAATGGCCTTTGCTCTCCATGCGGATTGGAGTGTATAACCTGTACTTCTGAGGAAATATGCACTTTGTGTCATTCTGGCTACTTTGTTGATGTAAATGGAACATGCGTTACGAGCTGCTCAGACGGCTACTACGAAGATTCGACAGACTGTAAGCCATGTGCTCATCCATGCAGCACTTGCAACGGAGCTGGTGCTTCAGCTTGCACTTCATGCCAAGCTGGGTTCTACCTCCACGATAGTATTTGTAGTGCTAATTGCCCAGCCGGGTATTATAAAAACTCTGGGGTTTGTTCTCCGTGTACTGCCCCATGCAACGCGTGCGATGAATTTGATCCTACAAATTGCACGACGTGTCAAACTGGACATTCCTTGTACGGTACTACTTGTGTCACTACTTGTCCCGACGGCTATTACGATAATTCAGGGGTCTGTACTCAATGTACTGCGCCTTGTGATACTTGTACCGGAGCTGGGACCTCAAGTTGTCTTACTTGCCAGTCTGGACATTATTTATTCGGAAATACATGCGTCACTAGTTGTCCAGCTGGATATTACCAAGATGCAACGGTTTGCACTCAATGTACACCGCCCTGCAACGCTTGTAGCGGAGCTGGGACTTCAAGTTGCCTTACTTGTCAGTTTGGACATTCCCTGTACGGTTCTACCTGTGTCACGAGCTGTCCCAACGGCTATTACGATAATTCAGGGGTCTGTACTCAATGTACTGCTCCATGCGACCAATGCAGTGGGCCTAGCTCGTCGAATTGCATCACATGTCAGGCAGGGTATCTCCTCTTAGGTTCCACCTGCGTTAATAGTTGTCCTGATGGCTATTATCAAAACTCTGTAGTTTGTACTCCATGCACCTCTCCTTGTCTCACCTGCAGCGGACCGAGCACAACCGATTGCACTGTCTGCAGCCATGGCCACTTCCTTTTCAACCAAACCTGTGTTTCCAATTGCCCAGATGGCTATTACGGCGACTCGCTCGCTTGCCACCAATGCTCAGCTTCATGTAAAACTTGCAACGGACCTCAAACGACGGATTGTCTATCATGCGATAACGACCTTCTCTATCATAACGGTGAGTGCGTAGATCGCTGCCCGCTTTCCGCACTACAAGTTAGCACGAGTTGTGTGGCTTGCACTTCCTACTGCACGGTTTGCAGTAATAATCCCAAGCAGCCTTGCGCTCTTTGCGACACAGATAAATATCTCTTCCTAGGAAGGTGTCTAGCAAGATGCCCTAGCGTTTATTACCCAGGTACTGCTCCTAATGGAGCAGCTGTATGCCTTAATAAAACCCGAGTCGATACCAAACTAACTCAGTCTTCTAACCCCAGTCAATTCAAACTTCATTTCTCGCCTCCATTGAGCCAGGAGACCCTCGCTGGACTCGTTGGTGCCGTTCAGGTTACTGTCAACGGAAGGAGCGTTCCTAAAGATAATTTTACGGCCAATGTCGCAGAAACAGATCCGAGTATGATACTCCTGACGCTAAAAGTCGCAGATTACTTGCCAAAGGATTCAGAAATAGCAGTTTTGATCAACCCGCAAAAATTTAAGGACTTGCCGTTTATTCTCAATCAATCTTCTACTACAATCTCTTCGATGGAAATTTCTTCTCTATCGAATGACACGGTTGAGGTTATTTCCAAGGCGGCAAGCGTTTCAGAATTAAGCCAGGCTTTCACGATTATTGCCCAAGCTACAGTCATGGTCGCCCAAGCAGGATACTCTATGCTCACATATCATCTGCAGTTTTCTCTTCAAGTCACTCGGATAGGAAGAATACTCTCAGTAAACTGGCCTTCAAACGTCCAAGAGTACTTTGAGAAAACTCCAGTGCAGACCTCCACTGGATTCACAATCTCTAGCCTAAGGCTATCTCCGCAGGATTCCGCTGCTGCAACTGCCAGCGTCCGCTCTGACTCGTCTCGTAGAATGCTTACTAGTGCTACTGAGTCCTGGACTGTCCCAGTGCAGATGAAGAAATCGTTGCCATCGTTGGATTTCCTGGAGAATACCGAACCTCAGCTGCTAACGTGGACTTTGATTTTCTTCATCGGAGCCATTATTTGCGGGATAAACCAAGCGATGGCACCCAAGACTAAACCGAAAAGTACTCCTTTCCGGTGCAAGGTGCTGCAATGGGTTGATATTCTCATCAATTGGAACCTCCTGTTAGCACACACGTTTTGCGTTTATTTTTCCGTTAGTTTCTATGCCTTGCTGCAGATTCTCGCTCACATCGACGGTACAGAGAGCGTTTCAGGGTCATCGCTTGCCTTGGCATGGATCTGCCTAGCCCTGCAAATAATATTGAATTTCATGCTTTATTTTGTCGCAGCATCCGCTATCAGACGAAGAACTCAAGGGAGCAGAAAGTACCAGTCTGCACCCAGAAAAGAAGAGGATGAAACGACTGAATTCACAAGATTTTCGTGCGTTATTTCGAGCTGCAAAACCGATAGCAAAATGCGCTTGTTGTATCTTCCAATTCTAATGACTCGCACGCTCGCTACTGCCACAATATTCGTGTTTTTGACGAATTTCCCAGTCCTTCAATCAGCAACGGTTTTGATCATTAATGTGCTTTTTATGGCGTATACCCTGATTTGGAGGCCTCTAAACAAACGACATATGCTTTGGGTTGCTATTACAATAGAAAGCTTATTCATCATAATGAGCTGCTGCGTACTCGCGTTCGCGAACCTTGAAGGCGAAGACACGCTGGATGCTCGCAGGAGGTTAGGAGTTTTCTTCATTGTTTGCGATGTGGGTATAATGGTGCTTGAAGCAGCCGTCTCAACAGTTCAACTGCTCGCGATCCTATGGAAAATAATCTCTTATTGCAAAAAACGCTTTATTAAACTTCTAAAGGCTCGCGCAACGAAGAAAGGCAAGACCATCGAGAAGATTGAAGTCGCATTAGAAGAGCCTTCGTACTCAGTGGAGGAGACTTGGGCTATGTGGAGGAAGACCATCATGGTCACAACCCAAGAGGACTGGACGAAACCCAGCAATAGAGAAAAACTTCAAGAGATTATCAATTGGACCCGCACCTTTGCGAGGGATGGCGTTATTCATATCGATGGTGAGAGAAGGAATTTGGAAATGCCGGAGAGGAGTATAGAAATTCCTGAGAGAAACCTAGAAATGCCCGAGAGAGCCACGGAATGTACGCCTACATCGGAGCAAGCATTCAAATTCTCAAAAGATAGAACAGAACTCTCATTTCCAACTCTGCCTGACACGGTTCGAGGGTTAAGCACGAAAGTAATTGCGCTCGGAAAGGATTACTAAGGCAACCATAGAGACATGCCATCCTAGCATTTTTTCTATACAGTTTTTCGTTATTATGTTAATGTTATTATGTAGCAGAAATAACATGTGATTTTATCAAAGGAATAAGTTATTCAAGCATAGATTTCGATGCAGATACCATTTTTTTGGTTTTATATAAAAAATGCGTACCGAAATGCATTTAATTGATTTTTCGCACTCTTCATGAGAAATCGAAACGTATACATTAGGGTTAGAAAAGGACCATTCGGTTACCAGCAAAACAATAAAAAATATTTTATTTGAATAAACTGATAGGATTAAGGGTCATTGAGAAATTAATGTAATTAAGCTGTTATTTTTTTCTCTCACGCACAATAAAGATTTTACCCTGCCATGTCTTCGAAGAACATCAGACTTTCCACTCTCAACAGCCCACACACTCCAACCAGCTCTCAGAGCATAACTCACCAGTCGCCGGTGTTCTCAGAAAAAAATAAAACACAGCTCGGCGCTGTGAAATTCAGGCGATTCCTAGCAGAAGAAAACGTCCAGCTGCTCAACAACAAAGTGTTAGCCTATGAACATGAGCATATTAAACTGCTCAAGACCGCGAGGGACACAGAAGCGAAGATCGCGTTGATGCTGCAGAGAAGAATTGAGCGAGAAGAAGATCAGGTAGTCCTATCATCCAATTGATCGAGTAATTTTTTTGTCCTTAGAGAGAATTCCGTGAAAAAACAGAGAAATTCAAAGAAATGATGCGGAAAACCCACGAAGAAAAGAAGATGAAAGTTTTAGGAATGAACAGCATGAGCAGAGAAGAGCAAGAAGAAGAAAGGAAGATGAAACAGCAGCTTATGAGTGCTCAGAGGAGAGAACAGAGGGATGAAATTCTTGATAGAGTGCATGAAAATCGGGAAATGATGCTCATTCAAAACGGGCAAAAGGTGAAAAAAGTCAGGAAGGACAAGGTCGTCTCGAACCGAAAACTTGATGATTTCTGCAAATATCGCCTCGATTATTTCGCGTTCGAGCGCCAGAGGATGATCGAGGAGGAAGAGAGAAGGATCCAAGAGAAGGAGAAACTGATAAACTCTCTATCGGCTAGAGGCAATAAGCTGGCGGATGCGGTCGAAGAAGGGCATATGAAAGTGAAAAGGATAAAGGAGGTATTTGATGAGTTTAAAAAATTATCGACGGAGGAGTTTCTGAATAAATATCCGCAGTATTCAAAGATGGTTTCTCCGAATCAAAGCATGAGTAAATCTTTCCGTATTGTGAAAGGAAAGCATTTCTCAAGCCCGCATAATAAATCGAAGATGTCTGAAAGTGTAAAGAGGGTGAACACGTACCAATCTGATCGTGAACCAAACGTGGTGGCTGAGAAAGAGTCTGCGAGAAACGAAGAGGTGAAATCTGAGGCGAGAGTGAATACTGGGAGTCAAGAGCAAAATTTATAAGAAGAAGCATTATAAGGGTTTGAATGTCAATGCTTTGCCAGTAGAAATTTCATTGTTGGATTCTTATAAGAGTAAGATTTAAATAGTGATGTTTGACTATTGAAGATTATGGATATCATGAAACTATTGGATTTGATGAGAAAGATTCTTGCTACTTTGAGAAAAATGTTGTTATCGATATTACGAAACCTGTAACACATCTTGAAATGTGTTTATAGCCTTCAGAAACACAGATTAGTCAATAAAAAATAGGAGAGAAACTGAGTGACTTAAGAAAGTCATTGCTATTGTTGAACTTTCGTTTTGATAAGTTGAGCCTTTTAGTGTAAAAAAATTACTTTAGCGAAAATGACAGCCAAATCATAAATAGAGAAAAAAATACTTTCTCTCTCTCAAAATATATTCGCTTCAAATTTAGCGAATATTGAATTAAAATTTTTTCCTTTCATTTTGACTCAACACAAAAATAATAAAATTCTCTTATATTGTTAGTCTTATTCCAAAAATATAATCCATTTGTTAGCAGTATATCATTCTAAAAAAATTTTGAATAGCTACTTTCTTTTGAGAACAGGTTGCCATATCTCGTCTCAATCTCTCTTGCCTTCAACCAGAAGAGAAGGAACACGAATATTATAAGGATCAAACTTATAGCTATCATCACTCAGTGTCAGATGTTGGGCTCCCAAGAACGACGGAGCAAAGTAGTCGTTAATTACTGGATCAGGTTCATTGAATAGCCTCTTTGATTGGGTAGTAGCAGTCTCAGTCGACGAAAATGACGGTCCTCGAAGATCCGTTGTAGTCGATCTACTAGATTTCAGTTTTTTGCTGTTTTTCTTCTTAGCAGGTGGGCTAGGGAGTATCAGCTCAGCTTCCAAAGAACCTGATTGGTTTTTATCAAGGCTTGCCTTACGAAAAGTGCTTAACCGTGAATTCGAACCCGGTTTTTTAGCGTATTTCTCCGCGTAATAAATCGAGTGTTTCAAGCTGATCGATGGCTCCGATCTCAGATGAGAGCGCGTTGAAAAGTCATTTTCTGATGTTGTTGGACGATGCGTATGGACTTTTGGCAGGAAATAACTCTTATCTGATTTATTCGAGGAGGGTTTCTCGAGCTCAAATGTATCAGAGGTCGGATAAGCCGATTTGGCGTTCAAACTGAACTGACCGCTGAGTTGCAATGACTTGTTTTTCGCCGTCAACTTCCCTAAAAAAAGACTTTAGACACGGTCTGCTTGATTTCGATTACCTTCATGCGTTTTGAGGTAAAGATTTGATGTCAGTCTGGGACTTGCACTGATTTCAGGGGTCAAGTTGTTGATCACCCTGTACTTCGAGCTCCTATAATACTCATTATTAACCTCGCTCGCCACTGAAATTTCAAAGGATGATTATTATTCTCCATTGTGATGTAGATTCTTTTACCGAGGTTAATCTGCGACAGCAGCTGCGAATTCTCAATCATTTTTCTCTTTGCTATCGTATTTGGCGAGTCTTTCACCTGTAACGCTCTCGAGATAGCTTCGATCTCTTTTTTAGGCACAGGTTCCTCTTTTCCGAAGTTTAGCCTTGTCTCAAGCTCCCCTTTTCTGATCGTATCTCTCTCATTCTCGAAATAGTTCTACAATATGTTATATTACATATACATCAGAATTAGGAGAATCAACCTTTTCCCTTTGGTCAGAAGAAAGTTTCTCATCGACCTTTTTCTGAATTGTAAAATGATCAGTTTTCGCTTCGTTTTCGATTTGTAGTTTGGTTTTGTAAGGATAATGAATCTTGTTTATTTTGTAATAATTCCCGCGTCGTTTCTCGAGGACCTCGAGGGAGATGCCCTTAAGTTTCTTCTTTAGCTTTTCATCATCATCATGCTCCACACGTTTCTCTTTCAACTCCTGCTTCGCAGACTCAAAATTCTCTTGGGTCGCGAGCTGCGCTTCCTCCTCGGCTAGATTCCTCTTCGGGTGTCTAAGGTCGCGGTATTTGCAAAGCTTCAGTGCTTGCAGTTCCTGAGACTGCTTCAATTTCTCAGGCAATGCAAACTTCTGAGACCTAGACGTCTCACTGGCCGATGGCATCACATTCAGGTTAGGTGTTTGCGCTAAAAGCATTTCGGTCGCTAATACAGGGGAAATTATTCTTTTGCTTGCGACAGAGAGTCTTACTTTCTTTTTGGGTTTGAGAGAGCTTCTCGATGAGATCTACGTATCCTTCACAGATCTTATCGATCCGGTCCAATAAGAGATTCGAGCCTTCCTCAGTGAGCGAGTTTAGATTTGCTATGACTTTTTTCACGGCTTATGTGCTCTTGTTAGAACATCCTAATCATGTGAAATAAGGTGTACCTTCAGCCTTGGGTATCTTGGACATCGAGTAGGTTTTCAGGTATTCAATGACGAATTTCGGAGGAACGAAATTTTTAATAAACATATCCTTTGGAAAATGATTTAAAGCAAATGAATTGCTCTTTTACGTTCTGGATGAGTAAATCGAATTGATTCGCTTGCTCCTCAAATCCACCAAAGAGTTTAACGAATAGCGTTTTCAAATAATCTGAAGATAGCGTCTCAGTGCTCGATTCTCCAGCTACATCGGACTTATTCTCTTCTTTGAGGTTGAAATGCAATGCTCGAGGTACTTCCAATGTCTGTCCGGCCCCGCCGGCTGAAGAGCCTTTAAGGAAGTCTTGGATCTTATGGTTTTGATAACTTTTCAGCGTCTCCGAGATGCCTTGTCCGAATTTCAAAAGAGAATCCGGAACGCCATTGAAACTCAGCGTATCTGCGGCTTGCAGCAAGTTTGATAATCTATCGAGTTATCATTGAGTTTTCCCGTGTAAATTTTCGAAAATACATTACCTCATAAGGATCTCGACCATACTTGAATACACAAACAGGATCAGATACTGCGTGTCTTCTATATTTGTAGGCAAGGACTCAGGAATCGTTTTCTGGACTCCTTCTGCCATCAGCTGATTTATCGTTGCAATGGCTTTTCCAAAGGATATCACCCCGGCATCAGTAGCGGGACTTCTGCCTGTAGCATCCCCAATACGATTGAGGAACTTGAATCTGTTTGTCGGAGAACTAACCTGCTTCAAAGGCTCCTCAACAGTCAGAGTTATCTCCTTGTTAATTGCCTTAAACTTGGCCAATTCCTTCTTCAACAGCCCCATTTCTCTGTCTTTTCGCAGTTTCTACATCAAAAGCGCTTGAATAAATGCCCTTTGAATCATATTACCTGCTCTGATAGTTCTTCGTATTGAGTTTTCAATCCCATTTCCCTTTGAGAAAAGTTCTGGAAGATCCAGATGAGTCTGTCTGCTAGATGGCTTATCCCTCCTTTCTCATGCTTACGCGAGAACGCTAGGATCTTCAGGAGAAGATGATGCTTGGTAATTGTCTGAGCCAGCTGTGTCCCTCTACGGGACGGGTCGTTTCCAGTTTTTTGAGGAGTGAAAGACTCCGGCGATACCGTAGATCTTCTGAGTGACATGCGGCTTGATTTTCTCTGGCTATTTGGCCTCTTGCTTCTGTTCGAACGCTCTGAATTCAGCTTCAATAAGTCAGGTCTGTCGACAGAATCGCTCAGGTCTTCAGAATGAACTTCATCGTTAGCATCGATGTACTCTCTATATAGCACCGCAAACAACATTAGAGAAAATGGTATTTTTGGAGTTAAATACCTATCTAGCTGATCTAATATCTCAATTATCGCACTAATCTGCTCGGAGTTGGCTTTCTGCTCTATCATCTTGAGGTTATAATTCTCAAGCTCCTCGATTTTTTTCTCCTGTTGCTCCTTTAATTGCCTATATTCCTAGAACAGAGCATAAAAGACTTATAACACCAGACCGAGTGATTGCGCCATACGTCAATTTTGATAAGCACTTCAGACAATTCTTTTTTCGAGTCCTCTAACATTTGATGCTCTTCTCTTTCTAATTTATCCATCATCGACCTCAATTTGGTATCTTGGTCATGCATCTGCTTCGTTTTGCTCTCGATCGCTTTAAATTGTTCCCATGCAGCAGCCTGTTACCAGTTACATTGATTCCCAAAACTGAAAATTACCTCGCGAGTCTCAGCAGTTAGTTCTACCGGCTGAAGGTCTTTGAACCGTTCAGCAGCATGATCCAAGGCAGCCAGGAGCTCATTCACTCGTTTTTGATATATAATCTAAGCGAGATAAGCCACACCATGAGAAAACCGCTTACATTGTCGTGGTAGAGGGCCTTTGCCTTGTTCTCGAGAGCTGATTGAGTATGATTTTCCACGCTTTGGAGCTCTTCTATCTCCTCAAGGGAGTTTTTTAATCTAAATTCTTGCTCTTCTAGCTCAGCGACTTTCGTCGTCTGCATGCTGGATCTGAAGCTCACCGAAGTCCCTCGTAACGAATGCTTTCCTGATTGGAATGATCTATTTGTCATCGAATCGTCCTCCTGAAGCTCGTACGCGTGTGTTTGATAGTCAATATTCTCAAGATCTTTGATTTTCTTGCTGTTGGACTCGGTTACGATATCTAAAAGCCCTCGCAGCTGCACAGAACTCAGTTCATCATTGAATGGACGATGTATTTACCTTGTTTAAATTATCATCAGAGTTTTCTTCACTTTTGTATTGCTGAAGAAGGACTTTTTCGAATTCTTTTTCGAGGAGGTCTTGCTTTGCGTTTAGTCTTTGCTCGTGCTCTTTCTTTTTTCTCTCTGCTTCTTCCTCTTCAAGGTTTTTCGTAGGAACGCGAAAGTTTGGATGCCTTTGCTGTCGCATTGGTGTTTGTGAGGATTATTAAACTTATTTGTTAAAAACCCTGGAGTTTAAAAGTAATAAAACGGACTTTTGCTCTGGAAAAATATTAAATCACCTTTAAAGCAATTTTAACAAATAAGAACAAAGTTCGCAAAAAAATGTTTGATTTGTGAAAGGAGACAAATAGACAATAGGGTTCACTTAAAAAATAGCTGGAGATAACATTGCTTGGTTAACGGATAAGGGAAATAAGGAAGAAACATTGTAACGATTCACGATTGCAACTCAAAATGAAATTAAAAAAATGCTTTTCGAGGCTCAGAAAGGTAACTTTGTTGGATAAACGTCAATCGAAAGAGAATTGGGAGTTGTCCCTTACTTGGAATTATTCATATGCGGGAAAGTTAACAGCGATTGTATAATCTCCCGTTTCCACAAACTTTATTCAGGTGTAATATATTTTTATTTCTGATTAAACGGGGTATTAAATAGGTTTTAAGGTCACGGATAAAACAACCGATTTTTAAGAAGGAAACCGATAACTTACCTATTTTTTCTAGCCAGGCCAATAAAGGCAACTATTACCAAGCTCAAGTGTCTCGAAATAACTTGTTGCATTTTGAAATGATCTTTAACCAATTGTCTTTAATTTTTCGAACAATATCATCTATAAAGCTTAAATTTACAATAAAAGCATAAGGCGTATAGATCTCAAACTGATGAGAGCAGCGACTGGCATTTTATTACATTAGGGGAATATAATGGCAAGTTATTCACAAAAAATAAGCGAAAGACTTAATTTTCACCAGAGTTTAAAGAATGATCAAGCCGCGGAGTCCTCAGCATGCTCAAATCAATGCGTTTTGTCAAATTTCTCGCTGAATATTGTTCATTCAGATTCTCTGGAAGGATATTCGATTTTTCAGGGGTTTGCTCTGGCTCCTTCTCCTTTGGTTTCGAATACCTCTGTCCCCTTCCTACCGTCGTAAAAGCGACGACGATCACAATCCAAAACAAACAAAACACCACTCCAATCGACGCAAACAGAGTATCGTTGGTTCCTGGCGGCATATGGTATATCTTAAACCCGTTACTGTAAGCCATTATCGACTGCAAGAGCGGACTCGTGCAGTTATCACCAAAAGTCGAGAATTGCTGCTCTTTATCGCATACATAGCACGATGTCCCAGTATTATCACATGAGAGACACCCCAAAGGGCAAGAGCGCAACTGAGCTGAGCCCTCTGACGAGTTTATTACCAGCATCCCTGAAATACTGGGTTTGATGCTAACGTAAAGAAATCCTGAAATGTTTGCTGAGGTTTTGTTCGCTCCAGAGATGAAACTACCGTTTGGAAATTGAAACGAGACGATGAATTTCCCATCTGAGTAGACGCCTAAGAACTCATAGGCGGTCTCACTGGGATTTCGGAAGTTTATCGCCGCGTAAACACCCAAATCTGATGCTCGCAAGTCTCCAGTGTCTCGAGTTATCTGAATATAGTTTCCTCCGTTTGCAATAGGGAAGGATAAATACCGATAGCTTTTCTCGACCACTCTCAACGGTAAGCTGCCATTAACGCTTCCTTTTACGACTCCTTCGCTAATGCTGCGTAGTAGTGTCGTCGGCATCATTTGGGAGTTGACCGCTTCCAGGTTATAGACGAGAAAATCGCTGCTTAGACTTCTCAGATATGATACGTCTCTGTAGGGGCTGTTTCCTGTGAGTACAATGAAATGGAATCCGTACTGCTCTTTTAATAGCTGAATTTGCGAGAGATCTTTGCTCACGGAATTGCCGACGCCGAAGTAGAGTACTACATTCGTGTTGTTTTGAGCTGTTTGGTAGTTAGTCATGAGCAGATCAAAAGTATTAGTCAGATTAGACTGCGTTAGTAATGGTTTCACGCGCCCAGTCATCGAAGCGAAAGCGTTTTTCACTACTACTACGCTACTGGTTAAATCTTGGTAAGGAACCAAGCCACTGCTGACGATAAAGACTCTCCAGTTTATGTTCGTCGTGGCGGCTATAGGGTCTCTGGTGAAGAAGGTTTGTAGGAAATTGATATAAAGGTTCAATTCAGCGTAATCGCCGTACACTGAGTTATCTATCAAGATGTAAATATTCGCGATCGTGTCTTCGAAATTGCAATTCAAAGCGTATCTAATAGCCTCTCCAGCGTATTTTGGCACTTTCAGTCCCTTTAGCCTCAAGGAAGGGTAGCTGATGTAGTCCGCTGTCCGATCTTCCCACCCTCCGTTGCCTCCGTTTGGAAATAGTGAAACATTGCCTTGTCCATTCCTGCGTTTTGAGTATTCATTTATATCAACAGCTGCCGAAGGCTTTGCTCTCAGTACTCCATAAACCTCGGAATAATAATCATAGAGAGTGGGAATCTGATTGAGTAGTTTGTAAAGATAGTTATAGTTCTTAGTCTGGAATGCAGTCCAGAGGTCTGTGCTCACCAAATATTCTTTTCTGCGGTAGTTTTCAATATAAATCGCGAGAGCAACATGCTGAAGAGAAATAGGCAGTTCGGAGTAAGAACTCAATGCACTAAAGATCTCTTGGCCTGCGATTTCGACAGCTTGCTGGCTGATTTCTCTCATTTCGGTGACCGAGATATTGAGTCTGTTGTAGGTTATCTCTTGGAATGGGATACTCGCATTGGCATGGGTCCGTAGCAAATCTAACGTGGCCTGAAGCAAATTCTTGTTGGGAACGAATTTATCTATCCAGACATACAAATCGAGACTGATTCCAATAAGCGCACTTGATTTATATTGCAGTGGAGTTTGCTGGCTTAATGAAAGACATTCGTTTGGGTCGAGGTAGGTATATGTGCAAGGACAGGCGTTTAGGGCACATTCAAAGAAGGCATTGTCACGTGAACTGCTTGCGGTGCAGCCACTTATGAGCCCTTTTGAGTAGATCATACACGAGTCTCTGAGAGCTTGTGCTTTGGAACATGGAAACAGACGACAATTGCAAGGGTTCAGGTAGCAGAGGTCATCGCAAGCGAGTTTAGGGGCACTTTGTAAAGGTTTTAACGTGATGAAATATGAAAGGCTCTTAATTGGGAGTATTGAGTCCGAGGCGTTCATTGGATTGAGGAAAATCGCCTTCTGGGACACGTATTCATATAATAAATTCGGTTGGAGAAACTTTGGCAATTTGAAGACCAGGATGATGCTTCGCTCGATATTAGATCGAATAAACGCATCTGCTTCTAGTGTATTGTTAGTTGCAGAGTAGTTATATGTGCTGCTTATGGCATAACCCAACTCCTCTAGTACATCGTAAGGAAAATTATGGTTTTTTCCGTCCCATTTTGTCCTCTCGCGAATAAAGGCATTCAGGTTAGCGGGATTGACGAGTCCGTCCCGAGTGCTGACGCCTTTCCAGGCTAATCCAGAGGCGATGGCACAAATCAGCTGGCCATAGTTTTTCATCGGAAGCACGCTGTTTCCAAGCGTGATTGCCGCCCAACGTGGGTCATTAACAAAGTAAAAAGGAGGTGCTGAGCTTGGAGAGACAAACTTTGCCAGCAGGCAAAAAAGTGCTAAAATTATAAGCATTTTAACTGCGAATTTATTAGATTAGCTTAATCGAGATCCTGCACAAACTTCTTTCTACATAAGAGCAATGCCAAAACATCCTTCTAATAATATGGATGTGAATCAAATGATGCTTTGGAACTGCGAGGACTCTACAAATTTTTTTCTGGAGTTGCGGTGGAAAAATGAATAATAATATCTTCAATAGATTCTTTTTGAAGTTGGCATGGCATTTGTTTGAATTTTTTTTCTTTTCCGTTCGCTTTGGATTGTATTTGATGTTATCGGATGAAGAATGGGGACTTATTCTTTCTGTCCTCATTGAAAGTAAAAATAACTTTGAGTTTTATGTACAATCAATAAAGAAAGAGCAGACGGACTTAACTACGGCTGATCGATTAATATTCTGAAAAATCATTCATTTCATAGAAAGTGCTCTATACCTTCTAAAGGAAAAGCATTTTTCAGTTGCGTTGCTGACTTTTACTTTTCCCAATCAGTAACATCTATTCATTTGTTATCGGTATTTTCTGATCTGTCTAAAATCATATTTTATCACTTTTTCATTCCTGCAAGTTTCTCCAAACGTCTTTAAACTTTTGAGAGTGACTCCAACATCACTAGAAGTCAAGTAGCCCGCCAGTTTTTC
>ENA-UOTZ01000612-UOTZ01000612.1-compost-metagenome-genome-assembly--contig:-NODE-612-length-29849-cov-9.607786_pt1 | contig 29849 bp, 22 predicted proteins | sample MGYA00238144_ERZ746983 | MGnify/ENA primary metagenome ERZ746983 (study PRJEB28759, sample SAMN06268863) | compost metagenome | isolation source: single cell | place: USA: California, Emeryville, Joint... | reverse complement strand
TTGCGCATTTTTCAGATTGATTCAAAAACCTAACTTTCTTGCGATACTGCAACGAGTCCAAGGAAAGGTTCTCTGTGCGTGAAGAATTCTCATTCACAATCGAATCTGTTTGATTTTTTGTTTCTTTTAACTCCTTGTCTCTGAAAACGCTGGAAATCAATCTTTCAAAATGACCTTTTAATGTTTGAAGTTGCTTTCTTTGCCATTGGAACGCCTGGGCACCCATATCGAAGATGAGTTGAGGGACTTTAGAAAATTTTGAAAGATTCTCGCTCTTTTGATGGCAGTTTCTAACATTTGAAAACGGGTGATACAGTTCTTTGTCGAGTCTGCGTTGCCTCTCCTGCAGGAATGATCTCTGGTAAACTCTACTCTCTCTGAGCTCATAGAACATATTGTTCATTCCCGGAGTTTTACGCAAAATTTGAATCAATTAAAAGGATTTGAAATTTGTTCCAAAGTCTCGTTTGAGTCAAATTTATGAGGCTTAATATCAGTTAACTGACACTAAAAATTAAGATTCTTCTGATATGAAGTATCTATCATAATCTGCCCTAATTAAGTAATGTATCAAGCATTACTTTTTCAGAATCAAGTGAGATATCTCATTTCACGTCCTTAAAATTGCGTATTAAAAAAATTGCGCAGATTCAGGTTTCAATGAATAGTCTCACGGCCAGCAGTCTTCGTGAATCCAGAGAACTGCTCAATTGCGTTCTGAAGGAAGAAAATATAGACAGGTTCATAGGTATTATTAGTTGAATCAGCTCCATTAAATCTAGTTCTTTTCATACGAGGTTGAAATATCAAGCCATTAGTACTGGAAGTTGCCCTTGTTTTTTCCATCATTGATATCAAGTTTCTCAGATTTGCTTTTCAAAAAACAGGAATGAAGCTCTCACTACTGAATATTGGTAAGTCTTCCTCTTTTCATGACCCACCACACTTGATACTCACATTCCAATTAGATCACTAGCATAGTTTTTATCCTTTAATAAAATAGATTAAGACTCTCTGAGAAAAATTTCACTTCTCATTATTATACCATATCTAAATTCAAATTAGGAGACCCAACAGAAGCCAATATTTCTTAGAACGATGCTGTTCTTTTGTATTAATAGATATATATACACATACATTGAAAGTCTTATGTTTTCATATATAAGAATTGATAACACTATTATATATACAAACCCGTCGGCATTCTGAATCGTATAAAAATAGCACAAGCTACTGCATATACCTGTTATTGCTTTATCTTAGGAGTAATAACATATCATCACAGCTAATATGCTCACCCGACAGATATATGGTTAACTTAGATTTGTGTACGATTACAATAATTCGAAGGAAGCGACTTCGTGCTGTTTGGACCGAAGCCAAAAAACGCGCTAAAAATGAATTAATAAGATACGAGTCATTATTGTTACCCATGCGCACGGACATAACATTCATCAGCGACATTTTTCACTTTTCTTACGTTTGAGCTCGAACTCCCATTTAAAGACTCTTCAGAAGGTTCGATTGCAACGCTTTTCTGAAGATCTTTGTTTAAGGGAAGCATTTTCTCCTGTTTGAGGTTAGTCATAGAACTTCAATTTCTAAAAAATCATTGTTTTATGATTTATCCTGCAGGAATTCCAATTAGACGTGTTGATAGTATTTAACACGTAATCACGGATTAGGAGTGATTGATTAGTTGCTTCCAACTGTCTAGAATTTTCCGAGTAAAAGTTAATTACTGAAGCCTCGACTTAATTTTGTTGACAAATAGTTCAAATTCCAAGTCGATTAACTGGCCTTAAATTTTCCACTCACGCTTCACTATCTCAAATTTAAAAATTTGGTTTACACTCTCTCTTTTTTTTCGTGGCAAGGCGCAAAAACATATTCCATTAAGATTCTATGATAACAAGTAGCAGTAGATAGAGAGGAAGGTAGTCAGAGGATAAGTAGGCTAGTGGAATGAAGGGAAAACCCTTGGAGGGACTTTGGAAAGTAATATTAATCGAAAAATTTGCTTGGCTTGGAGTAAAGGTTAGTTAGCAGGAGATTTTAGTCAACGATGTGTTCACCTGAAAGTTTTTTACAAGGTAACACGATGTTAGCGTTTACGGGATTCCGAAGCAAATGAAACGCTATCCATTAAAAATCTTTTTAGCACATTTTGGCAAGGAGTCACCCTCTATGTCACTTTTTCTTGGTTTTACAAAAATCTTCGTGGAATGGATTCATCATAAATAAGAATTGTACGTTCATGTATACAAATTACTTTCTAAATTTAGACAATGAGGTTTTAGAGTAAAATGTTGCACCTATTTGGCTTTATAAGATTCTTCATATTGAATCTCAAGTGCTAGTTAGCGGACTATTACAAATATTTTTTGAACCTCTACTCGCTTCTATGTCCTAAGAAATGATATATAATTTTATATTAGTTTAATCGGCTTCTTTGATTAGTTGCAGTAGTATGAATTGCCACCAAGGAAGTCAACAATTCGTAGATTCTAGCCGTATCGACTCATTGATGCCAACTTCCATGCGGATATTCAATAATAGTTATATGTTATGGAAACCGAGCTAACTTCATGGTTATCTGAACGATACTTAGAAATAAGCTTCAAAACTTGAGAACTTTTACAACCTCTATTCAAACTCTATTCAAAGAAGGAAGTCAATGTTTTTATTTTCATCTCCTCCAACTGTTTTTTGGATTTTCTAAACTCTCAAACTCAAAATGAAACTCTACTAGCATAAAAATGATTAATAAAGGCGTAATAAGCTCTCACTATTCAGAGAGAGAGGGAGAATTTCAAATGCTCTCTATTCGCCTCGAATTTTTAGTGGTTATCTTCATCTTGCTGATAATAAACTGTTTCAACCTGTTCCGCTGACGAATCCTTAGAATCGTCCTGGCAACATTGTTCTTTAACCGCTTCACGAATTCCACTTGTAAGCCCATATACAAGTGCGTTTAAAAATCCCTGAATCACCCAAGTCGCTTGAGTAAGTTGATATTTTGGGTTATCATAGATATAACCCGTATATTGGAGAAACACATTTCTTGGAAGATTACACACCAGAAGAATCAGCGGATAGATCAAGAGGCTCCAAGGCAAACGATTTCCTCGTTGGTGCATTAGTCTAAGCCCGCTGATGTAATAATATAAAGTTACAATGAGAGATACCACAATCTGACTTGAAATAAGTACAGCCATCAGCCAATTTACCTTGTCATGCACATCGTAATAGAGTACATAGTTAGTGAATAGGTGAGAAATGCCAGTGATGAAAGCAACTCCATAGCTGATTTTGAGGTATATTTTATATAAAGAATGGAGAAAATCTTCATTTCCTTCTCTTCCAACAGAGTACAGGCAGTGAGCGAAGCAACAGGTCCATATCATGGAAGCGCTGTTTCCAAAACTCCCCAAAGTCCGAGGAAAAACAGTGGAAAACTTCATATCTTCAGAGTAGTTAGTGAGTTCCCGAACCATCGCAGAGATAGCGAGAGAAATATCAGCGATAGAGAGGTGAATCACCATCTTTCCCAATGGATTATTGTACATTTTCCTGACGAGCGCTGTTACAACTATATTGAGTATGCATCCGATTATCGACAGTATTGCCAGCGCAAAAACAGTTGGGTTCTCCATTACGTTGATAAAATTAGGCTCAATAAAATAATTTCAAAAGTAACATAGTTGATCCAAAGTCACCAGAGGAAATAATTATCAAATAAACTCTTTCAGTGGTCTTTATTTCCTTGAGCTATCATTAGAAATAGAATTCTGAAAGCAAACCGGTATTCGAAATTGTCATATTTGACTCTGTGTAGATAAGATGGAGAGTCTGGTTTTCGCGTTCTATCGAAGAAAACTCAACCTAATAGCTGTCGGCAATTCAGTTGGAAGATTTCATCCGGGATTAATCATCGGGTAGACCAAAATGACCCAGGGTATCCGAAACCTTGGCTAATTATAAACCCCGCCTCTAGACGAAGACTTATATGTCGATTATTCAATTATGATAATGATAATTTGAAAATGGAATCAAACTTCAGGAATTTAACTAGTAGCCGATTCTGTAAAATGAATTGAAAACAAGCTTCAAGTTATCGAACCTCTTATTTTTAAAAAATCGCTAATTTTCTATTCTTCTTTTTGCAAATTCCAGGGCAGTGGTTCCATCGGGGATTTTTTGACAACCTAACGTTTATAAACTAAAATATTTTACTTAGATTTGTTTATATATTTTAAGTGAGGTTATTTCTTCCTGTAGTACGAATAATTAACACATTCTATGGGTTCCCAACCCAAAAAAAGCACGAGCAAAAGTGTTAGGAAAATTAGAAGCGCAAGACAGAGACTCGAGTTACGCATGTCACTTGGAGAACTCCTTGGATCTTCAGGAAGCGAGATACTCTTAATCAAAAATGTAAGAAAAGAGATTGCTGTTTTAGCAATTGACTTGCACTGATCTATACATCATCCACCAAAATAATCTATAGAAACTAATAAAGCAGAGGATCCTCATTGGAATTACTAACTCTCCAATCGAATAGCGAATGGATACAGTCGGTTTTAATTATTTTATTTAAGCAATTCATGCAACACAGTCGAGTACTCAATAAAAGTCCTTCCACAAGAAACAATGATGTTACTCTACCATCACATCTGATTATAATGATACTATCTCTTTACTTTAGATCTCCAGCAACTCTCTCAACTTCAGCCAACAGTTCACCTCAATAAAGAAGTTCATCGCTCCAAACGAAGATGACGACAAATCGACGCTCCGTACTGACTATTTTGACAACACTATGCCTACAAAACATGTTCCAAACTCTCTACAGACCGATCGAATCGTTGGTGTCGACTATGCGGCTAATCGGATTGAACGAAATTGTAATTTGCACACCCAGCAGCTATTTTACCTAATATTCATAACAACCAGTGGTGAATGGCAGATTTGAAGGGTTTTTAAGGCCAATGCAAAATCGTTTAGTAAGTTCCTCACAAAAAATAGGCGTAATACTAACATTTATGTGCATAGACTCCATTTGGTCCTCTAGAAAGAGCTGAAGAAGATCGCAAAGTAAATTTTTCAAAAGAAATATCAGGAGTTATTGGATCTTATCCCTTTCTAGCATCTTAGGAGTGGTTTTCGAGCAAGCCGAACTAAGTTATCCGTTGATTTTCCAAAAGCAAGCATGAAGGAATTACACGTATTGAATCTTAATCCCAGTATATCAAACAATGAATCCTAGGAAAATGAATCATCGCCAAACCTTAGAACAAGTCATGCGCCAACTTCTCGAAAGGGTATCAGAAAAGCATCCCCCATACAACAACATCCGCTTCATGCATCAATGAGTTACTCTCCAATGCCAACGTCAAATCCACAGCTTAATAGTTCTCCTCTCCGGAGCATTCAACTCCCATCCCTAATCAATAATAATTCTTTCTCTAACAACGGGTACAATCCGTATAACAACATGGTTCAGCCTCCGATGCAGCCTGGAATGATCACGAATAATAGAATGGGTGTGCCGAGATTTGGTGTAAATTTTGGTATGGGAGCAATGATGCCGCAGCCTCCACAATTTTTCAGTCCTCAGATCAAACCGTTCCTGAAAGAAGACTCGGATTCAGGGAGGTCTTCAGAGCGAGACTCTGAAAGAGATATGGTGAATAAACGTATTATCGATGCGCTTGAGAAGCAGAGCAACTTACTCCATTCGATTGCTTTGGGGCTTGGAAGAGAGCGCGAAGATCGGGCTGAATACAAGCGTCGACGATTAGAAGAGAAGTTGAAAAGAATGCAATATAAAAACATGCTGAAAGAGCAGGAAATGATGATAAACCGCAGCATGGCGCTGATTCGCCGTAAGCTCCCATTGATAATAATTTGTTTAATAGTATCACATACAGAGAGGCCTGATGGAAGCGATCGGTTTAAAAGAATAGAGGAGGAAATAGAAGAAACCAAGAAAAGTCAAAGAGACAGAAGCAGTGAGCGGTTTCACACTGAACCGGATAATTATCCTTATCCACATGACCCATATTACCCACATCCTCATCCTGACTACTACCGACGGAGGACTCCTAACATGTTCCGTAAGTTTACTGTCCTGGTGTCTATTAACAGTATTTCCAAGCTCAAGGCGACTATGATGATCCAAATGGCAGAAAAGACCGTAAGAAAAACGCTCAGGCTGAAAAAGCGAAAGCAAAGGCCCAAGAAGAGGCAGAGGCGAAAAAAGCGAAGGAGCTCAAAGAGCTGCAGGAAGCAGCAGAAGCCAAGGCGAAAGAAGAGATGCTGTTACAGCAGAAGAAAGAGCGGAAGTAATTTTGTGAAGAATATTACATAACAACAAATTTTCGATTGTATAGGAAATTAATGAGGAAGAAGCTTGGCTGCATCTGTTGGAGCCTTATCTATGGAACAGTATTGCTCAATGATGCCAGGACATTTGTCGAGGATAAGAAAGCCAAAAAACGCCAAGAGATTACTGATAATTTAGACATGATATCAAAGGTGCAATTGTCGCATTAACACTTGATTTATCGATTTTATAGATTGCTCAAGGGTTCATTCTTGAAAAACTAATGAAAGAGCTACAAGCAGTAAGGCCGGTCATCCAATAAAGAGAGATTAATCCTATTTGAAACTGTTGCTAGATTTATACTACAAAGAGTTCAGTTGTGATTGTCCAAGGTGAAGACAAAGGAATATTTGGCGCGAAGAGCCTTTCTGAAGATGATATTGAGGAAAGAATCCAGAAACTTATATTCGTATACAATCTCAAGCTAATTTCGTCTTGATTCTCCACCATTGTAGCCCAAGTTAAAGGCGCTTCTTGATAATTTGATCAATCAGACCAAAGAGGAGACGTTTCCGAAACACCTCTCTCAGTTCTTAGGTAAACTTTTTGATAAAAAGATAATCAAGAGCATTTTTTCTTCCCCCAAAAAGCATCGATCTCGGGCGAAAGATGCGTCCCACCGAATAATTTCCTATTTGATTTCGAAGTGAAAAGACTCGAATTTACTCATTTTGGAACCTTGAAGTCATTATCATTGAAATTGATAGTTATCCTAATCTAACCACTAATAGAAATGTGAAGGAGATCACGACGAAATTGATCATTGGAATGTTTTTCCTTGTGAGAATCTTAGTTTATCAATTTTTCTGCAATCCCTGGACTCAGGTTAAACAGCTTGATAAGACTGTTCCAAAAGGAGATCAGACTAAAAGGTAATTAGTGACTTTTGGTCAGCAGTGGCTGATAGCTTCAAATAGGAATTTGAAAACACTAGCTTCGATCCTTTATCACATAGTCCTTGACCTATTTAGATCAACGGTGCCTGTGATACCAAACAACCAGAAACATCTGGCTGTGAACATACGAATTAAACCTCGTACGGAAGGATTGAAAGCTCGTACATTATAATCCTTTCTCAATTAGTGAGTTTTCTTTATTTGGAAATTAGCGGTTGTCGGAGATCCTGGCGAACCAAAGAAACTAAAAGACGACGAAGCAATCGAGGGACTCTACACAAAGGAGCAAATGGCTGCTCTATTTACAATGAGGAAAAAAACGTAAAATTTTTGACTCACTCAGTCAGTCTCTTATTATATTTCCTCTCAGTGCTGATCAATTGAAAGCCCTTGTGACTGGGTGGCTGGATAAAATGTATCTTATTGTGCATAAAATCCAGGAAACCCAAAAAATATAACGCGTTCATCCTATGAATTCGCAGGTCATATGGAGATCACTTGAAGAGAGTGAATAAATCGTCCATTTGATTATTTATGAGTTCTGGCTTTTTCAATTCAATTATTCATTACACAGATTATTCTGTTTCCTACTGCGCCTTCTCTTTGAATGAAAAAACAAACTGGTGTTTCAATAGATTAAATTTACCAAAATATTAACGAGAGGCTATTTGGATTCCACAATAAAATGAGACTTTCTTTATTTGAATCAGAATAAATAAAAAATTATGAAAAAACTATTGAGTTCAACTAGGACAAATCTTGTCAAATCTATCGTCTCCAATTATTCATGTCGATTTTCAACCCTCGAAGCCAATAGTAAACTTAACTCTCTGCGAGGGCTCATGAACGATAACGGAGTTCAAGCTTATCTGATCCCTCACACCGACCCGCATATGGTAATTTATTAGTACAATAGCGTGCTCTTATCGCAATAATACACATCCTTTAGAGCGAATATGTTCCAGTCTGTGACGAATGGGTTTCTTTCATCTCTGGATTTACTGGATCAAATGCATTGTGTCTGGTCACGCGATCCGATGCACTCTGTTGGACTGATTCAAGATATTTCCTACAAGTATGGCTAAACTATCATATCCACAAGAATCCGTTATGCAACATATGTTTAGTGTGAAAAGCAACTTGAACCTGGATGGAAGATGATGAAAATGCTTAAAGGGCAACCAACTTGGTTTGAATGGACTGCTGATACTCTAAAAAATGGCGAAAAGCTTGGCTACGATCCGTTCTTGCTGACAATCGGTAAATCGCTCTCATCCCTGCATGCTTTAACTCATGTTCTAAGACACTGTTGAAAATAGGAGCAAATATCTGAAGGAAAAAGGAATTGAGTTTGTCCCTTTGAAAGAAAATCTCGTAGCAAAGCTATGGACTGACAGACCGGCCCCTCCTTCAGACAAAGTAATATTTCTGCATCAATGGACCTCTTGAGGGTTATGAACCACATTAGGTGTATATATTCGATGAGTACTATGCAGGAGAGTCAGCTAAAAAGAAACTACTCAAAATCGGGCAGGAGCTGAAAGAAAAGAATTGTCAGAACTACCTTATAACCGATCTATGCGAAATTGCTTGTAAAAGCTACTAAGAACAGCACAGTCATATTTCCTTATGCTAATTCGCGTTTAGGGACATTGAATCTCAGAGGAAATGATTCTGAAAACACTCCATTCTTTATTTCATATCTCTGGCTGAATTTTTCTTATAACGAAGAAACCATCACGCCATCGGGCACGCTTTTCATCAACCCGGACAAAGTACCGCAGGAAGTCGTCACTTACCTGAAAGATTTGAACATAACGGTTCGCCCTTACAATGAAATCCAAGAAGGAATCGCAGACGTTCAATCAAATACCTATATCACTCGAACATCGACTAATGCAGCTCTTTACCAGTCGATAAAGAATCAAGGCGTTATTGTTGGAAAACCAAAATCTATTGTCGAGCAGCTCAAAGTAATTATTTTAGTTATTTTCACCTGATGGGTTGAACCTCTATGAATAGGCTGTGAAAAATCCAAAAGAAATCCAAGGATTCAGAGACGCTCATGTCCGAGACGGGGCCGCTATAGTAAGCGTTTGGGATCTCATGAAAAATTGAATTGTAATATAGGTTAGATATTTGGCTTGGCTGGACCATAGTTTGAACCATGAAGGAAGAACTGATATCTCAGAGCACGATGGAGCCATGAAACTTCAAGCATTCCGTGCTGAACACAAGCTTTACAAAGGAAACTCGTTTGCAGCGATTTCTTCAATAGGAGCAAACGCTGCCATTGTCCATTATAAGCCAGATGAGAAAACAGCATCGATTATCAACAACAAAGAAATCTATCTCTTGGATTCTGGTGGACAATATCTGTAAACTAGCTCATTGAAAGCTTTCTGAGTAATTTCTTTCTAGCGACGGAACAACAGATACAACCAGAACGGTGCACTTCGGCACTCCAACAGCAGAGGAAAAAGACGCATATACTCGAGTTCTACTAGGCAATCTCGATATTGAAAGGGTTGTATTTCCAAGCAATGGGACTTATGGTGGAGCCGATATCGACGTACTTGCTCGAAGGCACCTTTGGGCGGTAATTCATTCATTGTTTCTTGTAATGACTGCGTTATTTATTTAGAAAGATCTCGATTTCGGTCATGGAACGGGACATGGAGTAGGGCATTTCCTCAATGTCCATGAAGGTAATGAAACTCATTGCTGAAGGTCCTCTTAGCTTTGAATTTAGGACCGCATGCAATCAGTAAGCATAGATCAGAGCCTTTTGTTGAAGGGATGGTCGTGACCAACGAGCCAGGATACTATAAGGACGGGCAATTTGGTATTAGAATTGAAAACATGCTGGTGGTGCAGAAAAAGAATGACAAATTTTTCCAATTCGAAAATTTTACGCTTGTTCCGTTTGAGAGCGCGCTCATTGATCTCTCGCTTCTGTCTAAGGCTGATATCGATTTTATAAACAACTATCATGAGAAGGTGCTTTGATCCTTTTTAAAATGTTACTAACTGAATCCAAATTGTAGGTGTATCGGAAACTAATTCCAGTGCTTGAGCAACAGAACGACACTATTGCGATTGAATATCTCAAGAAAAAGACAAAGAAACTTACATATTAAAATAGATTGCTTGTAAAAATCTGTAAATAAACGTCGTACTATTGGTCGTTAATTATGTGGCAAACCTCTAAGGAAGCTAAAATCTTTCTTCAGGAGTTGGGTTTTTAAGCAAAATATTTTATTGAGATCTCTGAATCGGAGATAGGAACAGAAACTTGAGTACTGGGACTATGTTTTTTGAGGTTAGCAATATTTTTTCAAAACTGTTTTGAGGATCATTTTAAGCTTCTTGTTATGAATTTGAGCCTTTTCCGTCTGAAGTCACATTAATTTCAGATAGGAGATGTATGACAAAGCTCTGTTCTCCCAAGAGGTCAGGATATAATCGCAGATTTAAACGATTCTAAAACGCTGTTTATTGGAGGTAATATTTCCTAATGATTTCTCGTCACTCATGCTTTTCGTGTGGTGATTGAATTTTGCTTTTGCTCAAATGAAACATACAGACGCAGCTCCGGCCAATAATTATATGAGAACAGTTTTTCATAATTAGATAAAATAATTTACTCTCATCCGTGGTTTTTCCACCTAAAAGCTTTTTTCCAATCCTAAAGTCCAATAGTGCTACTGTGCCATCATTTGAAGCACTTGCGAGCATATCGCCACTTGGACTCCATCTTACGCAGTTAATCCAATCTAGAAAATAGGAATTTGACAGAAGGAACAATCTATTAAAGCAATCAAACAGTATTACCTTTGTGAATGTCAAGAAAAGCTTGAACAATCTGTGATTCTCGTTTGTCAAATATCCTCACATTCGTGTACCCACTTACAGCCAATATATTTCCATCGCTCTGGCAAACATCAATCCAGTATGCAGAGTCTAGATGCGAGAAATTACAAATGAAAAACAAAAGCACATGAGTTGCTACTTACTACTAGCTGAACCAATTTGAAAAGGACTGTTCAAAGTGGACGTTTCCTTTTCAACGTCCAGGATATCGAGTTTGTTGTGATCATACTTGACAAATAATAAAGGTTCATCAGTATTGATGCTCCATTTGCAGCGGCCACACGGATCTAAAGAGTTATTGTAAGAATACGAGAAATTTTGATTTTTCTAATAAATTATTCTCTAGCCAGCTCAGAAACAAATATTGTTGAAAATCGATAAATTACTTCTGCTTGAGTGTAATTATCAGGGTTGCCTTCTATGTCTCAGGCGCAACGAAAATCGCTCACTCAATTTTAATCAATTTTTTGGGAGAGGGAATTTTCGAAAGAGGAAAGTCTCGGCTTTGGCACAAAAATTGACTGAACTAGTAGTAAAAGCCAGAATAATGGAGATCCAGGATAATGGAGCAGATCGCCTCTTTATTGAAATGTAGGAGAGCCGTGTGTTTCAGGTTAATATCAGAAGGGGTATTAGTATGGAGTTAGTGGTAGATAGATGAAAAAGAGCTCTGAAAAATTATACCCATTCTGGAAGCTTTTTCCAGATGGAAGTTGCAATAGTTTGTGTTCACATCTGATATAAAGCATCTCCCCCACTTGTCAATGGTGGCTGCAGTCTCACCATTTAGTTTAAAATCAAGACTGGTATCATAATTCCCTAAATATGTAAACGCAGTCCAAGGATATTCCTTCTTGAATTATAAGTTACATCTCCATAACCAGTCCCTAACGAATATTGTCCCAATACAACTGAACATAGATTAAGCGATTTATACTTCCCTTAACGCTTTCAAAAGAATATAATTTCTGAGCATGATCTTTCTGTGAAATATCAAATATTTCCATATATTTGCTGACTCTCCTTTTCGATGCTTGATTGAGACCAGCAATTTCGTATTTGGAATTTCTTTGACATGAGCCCAATTTCTTAATGATGTGATATTGCCGGAACAACTTTGGATTCTTCAGATACCATTAGGTAGTTGACTCCTTGAAAGGCCGCATAGTTTTCCTTCGTCTTGAGTTCCACTACGCTGATATTATTACTCGTAGACTATGCTAGCAATGTCGGGGATGTAGACGTTTTCTCTTCTATTCAAGATTGAAATACTTCATTCACCAGAAGTGAAGGAATGGATTACCAGTCTTGATAGAATCCTTAAGCTTATCATCCATTGAAGCGCCTCTGTGAGCTCGTTTTGACTGTTTTTTTGTGTTCTTTGAAGCTTTGAGAGTGAAATAAAATTTATTTGAGTGGTAAGCTGAGTTTTTAGCTCTTCAAATACTGAGGCAAAAAAAGTATTTCAACAGTTCTTGTCTTCAAATATTCATATCTTGTCTTGAAATATTTGTTTTCCAAATGAGTCACGATTTTCAAAGTAGATGAGGATTGGGGACAGATGCTAACACTTGATTCTTAATATCAAATTGCTGTTCACTCATGAAATGATGGCATTTTTAGTAAACTCTTTGTCAATAAAATAAAATTGCCGTGCTGGTTTCTTCTGCTCCGTTCTTAAACGATAATTATTTAAGAGCCAACAAATTTTGAAAACTCGTTTCATCTCACGACAGATAGAGAAGCCATCCATAATCTTGGATAAGTTTACAAAATAAATGCTTTGATAACTTTGATAATTGACAACTTGCAATCTCAGTATGATTATTCTTCTAGGTGTTTTTTGCTGAAGGTTGCAATATTCCGTAGAGCAGGTGCTCACTCCCTCTGGATCCATTTCAAGAATCCAAGTTTGCAATAAGTTTTTGTATATATTTTGGTGAACGCAAATGAAAAATATTCAGAAATAAAAAAGACAAAGCTATCGAATTTCATTATAAGGGAGTGAGTTCTCATTGCACACCATCTATCGGCTCAAGAAAGAGGGCATCATGAACTATACCAAAATTAAATCATTTTTTTCAAGAAAATATTCATAATTTGAAAATTCTGACATCTCGGGTTTCATTAATTCGGTTTTCTGAAGGTGAATGCAAATATTGTTGAAATGATCCAATCTCAATGGAATTTTCCGTCTTCGTTAGAAATTTACCTAATATCTCGTGTGAGAAGTATTGAATGAATAGTCAACGCCGAAAACCTTCGCAGTTCTTCCAAATACTTGCTTTCAATTCAATATTGCAACCTCTTACAAACTAAAAATTATTTTTTCACTGAAACAGTTATTGGAGTCTATTTTCAAGCATTTCTAAAAATATGAAAAAACTCGCAGTTTTTTTCCTTTGCATGATGGTAGCCATTTCACAGACTAACGGATCTGAAGAAGGCGCTGTTGAACTGAATTCGGACACTTTTGGGCCATTCATGGAAAAAGGAAGCACTTTCACACTGTTTTACGCTCCATGGTGCCCAAGATGCCAGGGTTTCAAACCTAGATGGCAGCAATTCGCTTCAGAATATACCGGGAACGTCTCTTTCGGCATGGTAAACTGCGCTCCTCTCTCAGCAATCTGCCAGACCTACCAAATTAGTGGCTTTCCCGGACTGATATATCGTAGTGAAAACAAAATATACCGATTCCAGGGGAACAGGAAACCGGAGAACCTCATCAAGTTTTTAGAAGGAGGCTATTTGGAAGTTAAGGCAGAAGCTATCCCAACAATATACATTTCAGAAACAGGAGAAGAATTAGATCAAATTGATGACTCTGAACCTGGAGATAGCACACCTGCTATCATAATCACCGCAGTAGGACTCGCAGCAATCATAGTTCTCATCTTAGTATGCGTATTCTGCTTCCCAGACCCAAATAAAGATTATATGGACTCACTGAGAGCTAAAAAAGCCAATAAAGGCGTTGAAATGACTGGCAAAAAGGATGAAAAAGCGAAAAAGAATGAATAACATTGTTGGTACAAGAACTCTCGATTCCTTTCTATTCTACATAAGCTCTCTATGATCGTATGTGCCCTAAAATAGCGAGAAAATATATTTTCAATTACATTTAGACTATGTTGAAGAAATTATAACTCTAAACGAGCTATCTTTCTTTGTAAAATGACAAACAAATCGAGTAAGCAAATTTCAAAAACAGCGCTAAGTAGTCAATTATTTAACAAATTCAGTAGACGAAATGAGACATTTAGCCTCTGATTTAAAAATCACGGAAAAGATGGTCTAATTCCTTAGGAATCTCCTTCGCAGGCTCCTTAGAGTCAGGATACTTCTCAAAGCAAGAGCAATCGTCTTCACTTGCCAAAGTCGGAACCCAAGGAGATGGGATCTCTTTCCGGTAAACCTCTTGGAAATCGACGCCGCGGAACCATCTATGCCTCTTGATCGATTCACCGTCCTATAATGAGAAAACAATTATCATCCATCTATTGGTTTGAAAGAGAATTACGTCAGCGACTCCAAGTCTCTCGTTGATATCCGGATTGAGCAACTTTCGAATGATATCTTTCGATTTCACATCGAAAAAGCGTGGGAATTCGATGATTCCATTGATGATCTTACGGTAGATACCGATTGGCTCATTGTCATAGAAAGGCGGGTATCTAATCAATAATTAGAACGGACTAAGGCTCTCATTCTCACCCAGAAAGCATTTCGAAAATCAAAATTCCCAAGGCCCACCAATCAACGGATTTTCCGTATCCTACCTTCGCTCCCTTAATAATCTCCGGAGCAAGGTACTCAGGCGTTCCGCAGAGTGTTAAGGTACGATTGGTTTGATCGAGCCGTTTGGCAAAGCCGAAATCAGTGATTTTAACGTGTCCGTGCTTGTCGATGAGGAGGTTTTCCGGCTTTAAGTCTCTGTACACGACGTTCCTTTGGTGCAGATACTGAATCGCTAAGTATATCTCACTCGCATAAAACAAAGCGACATCATTCGAAAATCTTCCGTCTTTGCGGAGACGACTGAACAGCTCACCACCGCTAACGTATTCAAAGAGCATGTAAACGTATCTTTGATCTTGGAAAGAAGTAACACTTTGTTATGGCACATCAATCATTAGCCAACAGTAGGAGATTGATTACAGTTTAACAAGGAAAGGATGGTTGATCTCTTCGAGGATTCTTCGCTCTGATTTGATGTGCTCGACCTGGTTGAGTCGGATGATTTCTGTCTTTTTCAGCATCTTCAAGGCGTAGACAGTATGAGAAGGGTCGTTCTTGAGTTTAGCGATTCGGACTCGACCGAAGGTGCCAGTTCCTAAAGGAGGAGAGTGAGTGTTAGGATTCTGAGAGAGAGGAGAAGTGACCTAAGGTAGTTGAGATATCGAAATCGGTGATGCGGAATTGCTGATCGTTGAAACGAGCTGGATTGTCATATGTTTGTGTGTAATTGCTTTGGTCTGTTTCTGGTTCATTAGAGCGATCAGTATTCTGCTCCTGTTGGAGTTTCAAGAGCTTTCTTTGAAGGATTTCAAGGTCTGCAGGCTTCATACTTTTTGTTTATTTAGCGAATTTTAACTGTTGAATAACTGAAATGAAAATGTATTATTGTATTTTTTAAAACCTGTAGCAGTTGAAATTATTTCACCTCCTTAATTAATTTGCAACACAAGGCGTTCCAATTGCCGGTATGTATATGGAAGAAAAGATTTCAAAGCTTAATAACTTATAAAACTTGCATTAACCATTCAAGAGCATAGATTTTGATACAATGGTAGAGAACTAGAAGACAACTAGGGCCTAATGTTAAAATTTCATTAGTTCTATTACAGGCTATCTTGTGTGAATAGCTCTACAAGGCTATGAAAATTGCCTGGAAATGAGTAGCTACTTGGCCGAAAGATCATATTTGCTTTCCAAAAGATATAATACTGCGCGTTAGAGCACAACAGTAACTATAGAATTTGTGTGGAGTTTAATTCAAGAATTTAAATTCTGTATTATGAATTGAAAAAGTTCAATACATTACGAAAAAATCCAAACAGCTTAGAACATTTTTATAATCAGAGAGTTGACATGAATTGGAAACGAATTTTGAGAATTTAGTATTGTGATCCGATTTTATCAAAATTCACTCAAGATCATCTCATCAAGATTTAATATATCTCAAATAACAAGGTATATAATTATGAGAATTCTTTCAAAAATGAATTTGAAAAACTTTCCGATATCATACAGGCCTTCTAAGATCCATACTCTAAAAACTTGAAGCACTCAATAGCTGTCAATTCATTTTTTCCTATGTTGTTAATATTAGCTCTATTCTTCGCCTTGTCACATATTTAGCAAACTTGGTTTCATCCACTTATTCATTTTCTCTTGTTGTTAGAGCAACACTCCAAAGTTTGCATCAAATACAATCGTTCTCACCTTCCTCCTCTTTCTCGGGTTTCTTCAAATCGGCTGCATGTTTGTGATAGCATCTTAGCACCTCGCTCCATGATTGATAGAACTTCTCTTTCAGAAATTCTTGTCAAAAATGCCATTCAGGAGGACCGTTCCACATTGCAGTTAAACCATCACTTTCTACCATACAGCAAGCAAGAGGCACATGGGCTTTGGGTATTTTAATTAAGATGTCATTTATCAATTATATGCTCTTCATAGGTGTTAGGAAACCTCTCATCAATAAAGCCGCGAGATCAGAAGCAGAATCACTAAGACAGAAAAAGTCTATGCTTAAATAAATTGATAAAAATGAAGACATTTGACAGAAGGACACCTGAAAAGGTGATTAGTAAAATACCAGATTGTACTAACCCAAGCAAGAGCAACGTAGTGATTAATATTATTATTTGTCTAACATTGGCAAAGGACTCTGAAAGCACTAAAAACACAAAAAATAGCAATAGCTCAAAGAAATCCGTATTTCAACGGTTGATCTGCGAATTAATATCGAACAGCAACGTTCATTTACATATATCTGGTATGATCAATTGAAAAATGCACAAAATTTGCAGCTCTTTGATTTTAATCTATTTGATTAATTTTATAATTTTTTTATAAATTTCAAAATAATGAAATCATAAAATGTGTTTTTTGGATGATAATTTTGGTGCTGGTAATTATTAATGCCATCAAAAGGATTGAAGTTTTGTGTAATGCTGATTCAAAGACAATGAAAGACAGTGTAATGCTGATAAGCTGTTGGTAAGGGTATCTTGACTTTCAATTTATGAAAATAAATTCAAATTCAAATAATTTGAAATAAATATTGTAATGGTAAAAACTTGGCAAATTTTGAGTGGTAGAATACGAAAACTGAAATAGATTGTGTCTGAAGGAATATTGCTAATGTGTAATGTTGTAGATCTCTGAAAGCTCTAAGATTATGAGTGGTCTCTTGCAAAACAAAAAAAAAAACATAGTTATTAAAGTTTTCATCGGTCACTGTCTCAGAAATTCCTCACTTAGGTGTGAGTTTTTGAAAATAAGAAACAGAGACAGGCACTTATTTAACCACATTTCTGCTCTTTGCAGAAAGCTGTAGAATTCATGCAACCATAACAGAAATGAAATGAAATGGATTTTCTCCTGCTGTATTAACTATAGTGATGTCTTTGCAAGCATTTCGCAGTAGAAAATACTAAATTCAAGCTTAGTTCGAGAAATACATTACTCAAGAAAAGTAATAAATGAGGTTTTGTGTACTGTTTCAGAATAAAACGAAATGCGTTCAAAATGGTAGATGAAAGTAGAAAAGCCCGAGTTGAATAGCTTGCTAATCTTCTTCATTGTTGTTGGAAAAGGTACTTCTCGTCGATAGCATATCTAGTAGAATACTAATGCGACAACTGATCCCTACCCATCTATATGAAGTTTTACTTGTCAAAAGAGGATTATGCTTCATTTTTTTTTTTGGGTTTCATCAAATTACATTAACAGGGCATCCAGTTCTTTGAGAACCCTGCAGTTTGCCAGATATTTTGGTTACTAATTTCTACTCTCAGTAAATCCATTCGCAGTGAATACCGTCTAGAGACCATTCCAAGCATCGACAGATTTCAAAAAATATTTTGACAATAATGCTCCTCCGCTTTTTTTTTTGTGTTACCATGCTATGCGAAAATTGGCAACATTCATAATCAGACTGAAATCTCTCTTCAGAAGGTTGGGATTCAACAGTTTTGCCACTTTTACATAGGATTATATGCATTATTAGACCTCTTGAGTAACCTCCAAATATCCTAATCCCGAAGAGTATTCGAAAAAATCGAAATCCCTGTTTATGAAAAATTAAACCACTTGATGAACGAATTGCTGACCCCAAGAAGGAAATATCAAAGAACAACCAACTCCAACTAAAAATTCAGGTCCCATCCTAAACCACTTTTACTGCGTACTATTATCACACATAATCTATTTGTTTCGTTCTTCATGGGCAAAGTAGGGAACTAATTTATTCCTACCTAAATAAGATGAGAACAGACCAATATCTTTCGAGATCAAGAGTAAGGAACCTCAAAGACATGACATGGCGTGAAGTTTCAAATTTCGTTAGAAATTCAAATTAGATTTAGAGTTTTTGAATCGATAAAATCAAAAATCCAATACTTTTAGTGATTGTGTGCTATGGAGAACAACCTCTTCTTTGCATCAGACTTGTTAGATTCCGCTGATGACATTCATCAACAGGATCAATTTGGAGCTGTTGAACACAAAACAGACAGTCATCAATCCAAATATTCAGTAACACCCAAACACAACACACAAAATATAATCACGTCAACTATTTCATAGCGAAAAAATCTCCTAATCAGCTGGGTTAACTCACTGGAGTCTCAAAGTTGTTTACTTGCATCAGATCTCGACGATTTTAAAAACGGTACAAATATCCCTCTCGGTTTGTCTCGCTAAAATGAATTAAAGGTGTTATTTTTTGCCATATTGTAAATGAAATCATTCTGAAAAATCGAAAGCCTCGGTTTCAAGCACAAATCAACGCATTTAACCCAACCAACCAAGATATTGCCAACAATTTTCACATTTCATTGACCGAAATTAAAGAAAATTGCCAAGGGATAATTCCTCCTTTATTACAAAATGCAACAGCATTCGATTTTATGCAGGTGTTTTGCTGTTTATTCCTTCACTAAAATTATTTTCTAGAATGATGATATGATCATCACGCTTCTGGATTTTCTTTACTCAGTCAGCCAGAACCAAACGAAAATGGAGGAAACTTTGCTCGCAAGGACCGTCCCTCCGAGGAGACCTGATTCAACTGATATCAATAACGAAAATACTGTGAAAAAAAGTAAGCTTTTGGAATTATAAAGTGAGCGAGCGAGCTGATAATTTCTTAGCTATTCAACCATCAGAGAGCTACGATCATATCACAAAACCATTTGCGTTAAATTCACCAATCGGAAGAGAGTCTCAACCAGGACAGAACCAGCCTCCACAGCTTTATAGCAACCGTCAGAAACCTCCTCTTCTTCCAGTAAATAGCCTTTTCTTTCAGAGTAAATAGCAATCTGTTTAATCATTAAAGGCAGGAGGTCCACGAGATAAAATGCCTGGATATTCAGCAAACAAATTTACTTCTCCTTCTCATTCTGCGAGCAACTTTCATAATCCTTCATCAAATGAATCTGACACCAATAAATTCACGAATCCTCTTCAAGAGTATACTGCGAGTATAAAAGCAAGTCCCTATAAACCAGAAAACGGAGGGTATAAGTACCATACAAATCTGTCTCCAAAGCTTTCTGAGGCAGGCAATAGCATCCTGATAAACGATTTTCTTGACCCGGACCAGAATACTCCATCTTATCAACTCCACCCCAGTTCAAGTTTGAAACCGACCAAAGAGGCTACAGGTGGCAATGCGTATCAATATCAGCCATTGCCGTTCAATAAACCCGGGCTTCACCAGCCCTCACCAATATCGAAGCCTGGTCAGCAATCGCCTTTTACTTTAAAATGGACACCAGATGAGAAGACCGGGAGGAAGAATGGTCTTTCTGATGTTATTGGCGATTTGGAGTACGTTTCACCTACGCAAGCTGCTCATCACCGAAGCCAAAGTAATCGAAACTATATATCCGACGGATCACACAAACAAAGCCAGATGCTCAATAATCCTCATTCCCAGAGTCAGCCAGTCACTGAGAGAAAACAGCAGTCTTTTTCTCGCAATCTGACCTTTGATGAGCCCGAAAACCAAGATCCGAGAGGATTTACGTCTGACAGAAACACGGCCAGCACTAAAAGTCCGTACCGACCGACACAGCACTCAGTGATCGTACAAAACACCGATTTAAATAATATTTCTCAAACAAAGCGCGAACACATGCCGGGCTTCAAACAGCAGAGTGCCTATGAAGCGATCCCACTGAATCCGGCTCCAACAATCAGCTACCGTCAAGATTATCCTGAGCAAAATACTTCCTTTCGAAAGACCTCTTCACAAAAGTTAATCTCAACAAAAGAGCGCAGGAGCTCTCAGGAAAGTCAGGAGAGAAAGAGACCGCCTGTTGTGATTACTCCTGTAGATAGCACATTGAAGAAAAAGGTGCTGGAATGGCTCTTTTCGATTACTTTTCTGAAAGAATCAGCGAGAGGTTTGGAAAGCAAGCTACCACGAATCTGTCGTAATGGCGTGATTTTTATCGATCTCATCAACAGGCTTGAAGGAAAACATGACACTGTGAAAGGAGTGACGCGCCATCCGCAGTCAAAAACTCAGATCAACGTCAATTACTCGAAAGTGCTCTCGTATCTCCGAACAATTGAGAAAATGAACCCGAGATACCTTTGGGCCCAGGACTGTCTAATGGAAGGGAACGATGATGTTTTCTGGGGGTTCCTATTTGATATCTGGTGTCTCTATAGCCACAAAATCTCCCCTTATGATCCACGCTATCAGGACCTGCAAAATAAAAAGATTTATCCAGACCTGAGAGCAAAGACGACCGAAGCCGATCAGACAACCGAAGGTATCGATGAAGACGCGTACGAAAAGTATCTGTATACTAACTACCGAGACACTTCTCGCATGATTTCGCGGTCGTCGTTGTCACCAAATGCCGACCGAAGTATCAGTCGTACACAGGACTATTCCGCGATTTATGTTGATAATCCATTGGAAAAGTCAAGCCATCCTGTGAAATCGCCATTCAAACGCGCACAGAGTCCAATGGAAGCGGAGCAGAGCGGCGTGATGGATAATGAGAAAAGAAGCAGGAATCGAACTTCACATTACGCGAGAATTCATAGAACAGAGTCGCAGGGTCAGGCTTCGATTTCTCCGAAGCTTTCGCACCGTGTTCAGACGTCGCAATCCCCTCGTGACAATTTCGGAAATCTTTCCATGCGAAAACAGAGCCAAAAAACTCTGGAAGACGCCAACAACACCAGATCAAAGAGAGAAATCGCTCCTTCTGTTGACATACAAGAAGTCGAAGCCTGGCTTAAGCAAATGGGGTTTAAGTCGTATTTTATGCGGAAGGATCGTCCTCTGCTCGAGGACCCTTTCAGGAACGGCGTGCTCCTCATGCACGTGGTCACTCGAGTTGAGAATGAGAAAACACCTGCTTTCTACCCAAAACCAGAAACTATAGACCAGTGCCGAACCAACGTATACAACGCTTTTGGGATCCTGCGCAGGAAAAAGACTCCTATACCTCTCTCTTGCTCCCGCAGCGAGGAACAAGTGCTCCAAGGCAATTCCAACACAATTTGGGTGCTGTTCCAAAGTTTGATGAGGAGAGCTCAGGACAGAGGCTACAAGGGCGGAAGCATCTATGCGTCGTACTCTCCCATGAAAAGCGTCCATCAAGAGCATAGTGGGAATATTCTGCCTTATTCAGAAGACCAGATCAAGCGACTCGAAGATTCTATGGTCCATTGGATTGCTAGAGTTGGTTTATTTGATGACGTGCGTCGTGCGCCTGCGACATTCGAGGAACTTGAAGTGCAATTGAGGAGCGGGACTCTGCTCTGCGATCTGATTAGTCTCGTGACGCAGACCTCGCTACCTGGAGTTGTGAAAAAACCAACGACTGAGCATCAATTTATTGAAAATATTCGTAAAGGGCTTGAGATTCTGCGTGTGAATAGGAATATGGGTCAGAGGTTCACATGGAAAGAGAGGGAACTGTATGCAGGCAGCAAGCATTATCTCCTTGGGTTTTTAGAGGACCTTCATCGGTTGTTCGACGGGTTGCCTCCTCGAGTGAATCCCAATTATTACCAGAGCGGGCCTTACTACGGAGATAAGGATGATCATGCATTCGTTCAAGAGGAAGAGAAACCAGAAGAAGTACCGAAACACGAGGGAATCCAGACAAAAAAGCTAGTTACTTTCCCAAGTAGAACTTTAACCCAGAGCGATTCCGGCAGGGATATTGCCCCAAAAAAGACTGTGAGCTATGGAAAAGCGCTTTTTGAAAGCCAAAGATCATTCCCCGCTGCTGGAGAGACCCAAACTACTGCGAATTTCACTGTGGATCCTCGCAATGTGAATCCTGATGAGCCTATCTCGCTCCTGAATCTTCAACAAAAGCCCGTCAATCTCGTTGATTTCTCTTCGTTTTCTGGCATAAAAGAACCTGTTGATACTTCTATGCCTCAGAGAGGTACGAAAGAAACTCGGTGGCATAGCACAGAACGTTCTAGGTCTGATTATAAGGTACCTATTTCTTATTTTAACTCTAAATATGAACCATTTTCTCAAAAAAACAGCCTTTAGACACATCAGCACAAAGAAACGATATTAGTACTATGTCAACGAGCAGAAGAGTGATTGGTCAGATGCCAGTGTCTCACCAACGGACTACATCAATGACACTAAGAAGTAAACATATTTTCATCTAATTTCCTCTAAAGATGTCAATTCATAGTGCAAGACTCGGATGACGTTACAGATATCATAGACTGGCTCTACTTCTTAGACCTTGGCACAATTGCTGAGGAAATCAATTTCGCTGCTGAAGAAATCCCAGAATTTACAGACGGGTAATTTTATTAGTTGGTATTAGGTTCTCAATGACCTCATAATATAGCATTGCGCTCTGCCAAATCGTTGAGAAACTGGAAATCAAAGAGATTCCTAGCGTGAATCTAAAGCCGAAAACCAAAGCCAGCAAACTCGTTAACATTCGAAAAGCGCTGCAAATTTTGTCAGCGAAACAGGAAATCGATCCGAAGATAGTCAATAGAGAAGACGATATCCTTGAAGGAAAAGGAGTAACCATTCGTGCGCTGTTGAGGAATATTAAAAAAGCTTATCGATATATGGCAAAAACATTGAATGCGAGCCGGTAATGGCATTACGCATATAATGATTGTTATAAAATATTTGAATAGATCTCAAATCTCGGGTATTGGCGGGTCTGGTAAAAAATCAATTGAAAGAAGTCGAAGTAAAAAATAACAATTTTATTCTGCTAATGACCTTGTAATTAGATATGACAACGTTACATGACGAATTTCATGTTTTCAACCCTTACGAAAATTATGTGTTGTCCGCTGAGGAGAGGAGAAAAATTATCGTTTCTCCTAAGAAAGCAGCGGATTAGAATCAATAAACAATGTTCACGTTTTCTATGATGCTCTATGTACATTTATTTTCGAGAGAGGTATGGGGTAATGGATGAAGAAGTTTTGTTTTTTTGGTAATTTCTTGTATGTTAACAAAGTAATAATCAACCGAAAATTAAGTCCATTAAACGATCTCAAAAAATATGAAAATGTAGTTCATGCTGGGTTTTTAAGATCTAATGATTTGAAAAAAAATTTAATTTGAGACTGCCTAAGAGATGAAAACATAAATTAAACTTTCTGAATAATTAAACCAAATAACTTTGTTGCGTCAATCTGTATCGTAACAGAAAATCCGTTTGAAGTTGTATATTACGAGAAAATAAATCTCTTATAATCTTGTTCGCATTCATCAAAATCTTTAGTCTCTTTCGAGCCTGCTCTATGAATTTCTTTAAAAACTATGCGAAATGACTCTCAGAGTTCTAAGTCAACCTCAGAAATCTCCTTAACAGTTTTATGAAAGCCAATTTTCACAATCAGTCAACCTCAAATTTCCCATTCAGCCAACCTCAATGATAACTTAATAGTTCTTTTTAGAGGATGTCGCCAATCTCTGATTTATTAAAATTTTAGACTCTTGTAAGCACTCTACAAATGATCGTTCTAAAGCCATTCATTCCTGCTCTTTAATCCAATCTATCTCATTTCTTTGCATACTAACGCCCTTAAATACGAACTAAGGTCAATAAGCACGAAATCAACTGTTATTACTATTTCGTGTTTCAGCGTGCCACTGATTTTTCAGGAATAATCTTTCATACACAAATGCCAATATCTAAATAAAATGATTGACAAGCAGAACAGTTTTGCACTTGAAAAAAAGAAAGTCATAGAAGCAGTTTACAAGCTCGACATTCAAAAACTTCTTGAATTGAGCAATGATATCGAGTACAAAGACAAACCATTGCAAGATGTTAGAAAATGCTTGCTTTTTCTCCGTTCTCAATAACACTCAATTCGGGTATCTCCCATTATAGGTTGGACTCACTTTCTTGCACATTATGTGTACGATTCCACCATCAAAGCTTGCGGACAAGGCAGGCCTGAGCCTAACAGGTAATCAGCGGCCGAGCAAACACAGCATAACACGCATATAGAAGCAGAAGAAAAGATTGTTCAGGTCATTGGGACGTTGATTAACAAAGGCCATCACGTCGATATAAAAGACAATGTACAGTTCTTCACTCGCCTTAGTTCTCATCGGATTTTGGATGTAACAGAACTTAAGAACGCCGCTTCATTACGCAGCAGCCGCTGGAAATTCTCGAGCAATTAGAATTCTCGTTAAACACTCAACTGTTGGTGTGAATCCTCTTACCATGGTGATTTATCCTTAAACTACTTTATATGACTCATCGTGAATTACAGGGCAATGAAACACCTCTAATGTTCGCAGTGAGATTTCAGAATCACAAATCCGTCGAAACTCTGCTGGGCTTTGGAATCGATTTCATGTTAAAAAACAATGTAGATGATTCTTCTGAATATTTCCTTGACCAACTCAACGATGAATAGATCGGCCAAACAGCATATTCCCTAGCAACTATTTCTAAGCACCCGACTATCGAACCATTGATGCGTGAAATGTATCAGAGATATAGTAATTAACTACTCTTGTGGTTTTTCTTGAATACTAATGGTGGTATCAAAGGACGCCGAATACAAGCGCTTTTTGTTTTTGATGTGAAATTTTGCAAGAAAGAAACGAGTTTCAGTATTCTGGGCATCAAAGAAAGATACGAAATAATCTCTTACCTTTAAATCTAATACCGGAGCAAGAATCCTCTCATAAAATAACATAAATATAAAATTAACGCGAAAAGCCTTCTTCAAGTTTCTTGCTTTGAAATGTGTCTAATACAAACGGAAGGAGTTTATCATAAATCCTTCCTTTGAAAAAAGGCCCACGTTTGTTGGTTTCTCGTTTCGGGTTGGATTTGTCGAGAGAAGATGCATACATAACAAAGACTTTAGAGCGGATAATGTATTCTTTGTTTTTCTTTGCAAAATAAAGTTTTTATCAAACTGTTGAATTTTCTGTCGCAAATGGTGTGTTATATAGCATACATCAAAACACCTCATCTGTGGACATAATAATCTGAAATTTTCAAATTCGCGAGCTAGTGATCTAATTTTATCTCCACGTGGAGTGGCGTTTCATCAATGAGAGATTATCATGATTCAAGAAGACGCGAAGGGGCGATGTTATCGCTAGAAGCCACAAAATTTCCGGATTTACTCATTGATTGCAGTACAAAATTAAAAAAAAGAGAGAAAGTGTTCTTTTTTGAAAGTAGAGAATTAAAATTCAGGCTTTGAAAAATTTTTTGACGTGGATTGATAATATTGAAGTTCTCATAAAAATCTGGGAGTGATGTTATTTCTCTTTGATGAGGTCTTCTAAAACCATAATCTATTACGGTTTTAACAGTCGAGCTGGTAGTTATGTTGTTATTCCCTTAGTGAAAACCTAGGAAACGAGCTATTAATTTGCCATGTAAAGGCATGCATGTTTTATCATAAAGGGCTATTTTATGATTAACATCGAAATTTCTATGTGGAAAAGACAGAAAAGCAAAAGAATAAGCTATTCGTATCAATTATTGTGCTGGTGGGAATAAGCAAGTGAAGGGTTTATTCTAGTGCAATTAACTTCATTATTAGACAAAGCTATTCGGGACTTCATATAAATAAAATTTTAATTGAACTAAAAAGGTCGTTAAAATGAGCAAGACTGACAAATACTTCCAACTTATCGTGAAAAGCTCGGCGCTGCTGGTCCTGATAATCCTGATCCATGATGAATATGCTGTTATCACAAATCTTATTAGTTCGAGCGGATGCAGTGAATATTATAATGGCTATGGAACTGCTGCTTCTGGCTGCAATCGATTTGTGAATAAATTGACTTTCACCGGAAAATACCTACAAACGTATCTCGTTACAACCGAAGCATGGTTGGATTTATTGGTAGTGGTGGTCTTCATTGCGGCTCTGCTCATAATGAAGCCTTACAAAAATGAACAGGAGAGAACCCCAGACTATATCCTGCAGTTCAACAACTTTAAAGAGACTCCGAATGAAGAAGAACTATGGGCAGCTATTTCTAAAGTCTTGAGGTTGAAGAAAGCTCAAAAGCAAACTAGTAAGAACGGTATTGTAAAAATGATTCCTTTCCAACAAAAGAAATGGAGAAAAGTTACGAACTCTGCGCTTGTGGTATTCGAAACAACTGAAAGTACCTAACTTCAGTTTTGAAAAATTTTTTTAATCTATTTCAATACAAAGCTATTGCAGCTCTTAGTAAAGTCAAAAAAATTCCATGTGGAAAATCGAATCTAACGTGGAGTTTTGCGCCTGACCTCACAGAGCTCAAAACTTCCTCAAAACGAGTAAAAACCAGCAAGGCTGTTGTTACGATAGTTCTTTGGCTGTTGTTGGGAGTTGGCTTTGGGTGTACTTTTTTGCTCACACTTTATCAAGTAACTTTTGAAAAATTCCCCAAAAGATTTTTATATTTCATCTAGAACCAAGCGAGAGAGAACGATCAGTTTTACCCTGCGATACTCTTAGGGATATTCCACGCATTAGTTATAATGGCAATTAATTGGATCATGCAAATTTTTGTCAGACCATTCAAATGCTGGAGAATCGCTGAGGCCTCTGAAGAAAGAATCCTCAAAACCATGACTTCCTCTAATGCTGCCTCTATGATATTGATTATACTCTATACGAATCTGATTCCCACTTCCAACGCAACTTTCACAGATACGACTTACGTTTTCGCAGAAGGTAAAGAAAGCATTTGAACAATTGAAACTTATTTTCCAATCTTTTTTTTGTAACAAAGGCGGACTGGTTTCAGATGTCTTTTTCCTTTCATTTGTCAATGTTATCATTGGGGTCATCACGAACTCTTTCCTCCCGAACAGAATCTGCAGGTGTTTTAGGAGAATTGACATGACAAGCAAATACGCATTCGTTATCAGAACCGTCCTATTCACCTGCTTCTTTGCTCCTATTTCTCCTTTTACAGCTGGGATTTCTCTCGGAGGGCTAATCCTACTCGTTGCTTTGGATTCCGTAATCAAAATTTCATTAAAAATTGCCTCTAAGGGATTTATTAATTTTTCACTAGTTATTAAAGCGAAGACTTAATGAAGAAAACTTCACTGAGGAGCTTTCATCATGGGAAATATACTCTCAACTTGAGTGGGCACCACTCTACTATTCAGTAATTTGAATCTATTCCAACGATTGGTAACCTGAATTAATAATAATTTGAAAATTTAGTTGGGTACCTTGACGACTGGGTTGATTTATGTCAGCAGTTTTAGTTATAAACACAATTTCACTTTCAGCGCTTTCAGCGGTTTTAGCTCTTTCAATTATGATTTGATCATAAGTGGGTGTATCGGCATCGTATTGAGCGTGGTCTATCTCTACTTCACTCGACGCATCAAGCTGTGTAAACCTGAACCACGGCCTTTTTCTGAGGAAGAGTTGTTTTTACCTCCGATTGAAGTACTTAGAATCATATTTTTCCTTTTCTTAAATCAATAATAGGAGTACGAAAAGGCTGTACAGGCAATTTACAGTCCAGATACTGAGCAGGAACCTTTGAAACAGGTGTAGTCCTTTGAGACACTTTCATTGAATTTTTCATGTTTCCATGCTTTGTTCTCTATTGTGTACCTTCACAATCTTCTTCAAAGATTGTTTATTTTCTATAATGGACATCATTGGTGTATGACTTTAACCTCTAGCATATAATAGCACAATGTTTATTTTTTACCAACTTGTCAAACACTGACGAGACGCCTTTTGGTTGCATTCACTTTTTGCTTGAACGAAAGATGTAATATGCCCAACGTTCTTAGTTGGAACGAATTGGCTGATTCAAGATTCCTCATATTCACATTTCGATGGCCTTCAAAATAATGCAATTAGTCCGATCTTTAATAATTTTTCAAATCAATTAATTTCTCTTAATAACTCATTAGCTACAAATTAAAATAGCTGAGAATTTGAAGCTAAAAGCCCAAAACACTACATATTACATCCACAAATCGCTTGCTAATAGTTTATTTTGAATGATCAAAACAGCAGTTCGCTAGTGGCACATCCAAAATCATACAAGACATTCATGAGTGCCCTTGATAAGAATTATCAGGAGGCATTCGTGAAATTGATTTACTTCGTTCTAAAAGCCAGAGGAAGAACGTGTGAAAATGATAAGAGAGGCATACAGCCCAAATCCAGAAATGAAAGTATGGAGGGGTTTTGGTTCGATACCTCTCAAACTAGCCTGAAGAGGCACGGTTCACATTGAGCCAACATCAAAGTTTAGGATCCCAAATATTTAATTTCCTGAATCATCTGACAATAAACCCTGTAATCGAATTTAAGCCCTCAAAGTCTCTTTATAATGAACTAAGATGATCTTCTAATTAATCTTGAGATCTTATTCAAATAACACCATAGGCAAAAAAAAGAGCATCGTTTTCTGATTCTGACAGTAAAATACTAGTAAACTGTTTTCTAGCAGAATTAACTCTGTTATCAGTTTGAACAGCTGATTCGGAACTTGAGAAATAAAATTTTAATCAAACCAAAAACCATAGTTGGGATGAGCAAGACTAGCAAATACTTCCGCCTTATTATCAAAAGCTTCGCGCTACTAACCTTGATAATGTTTTTCCATGATCAATTCGCTGTTATCACAAATCTTGTTGTTTCACTGGGATGCAACAATACTAAGACCAACGAAAGCTCTATTGCCGACTGTCATCCTTTCGTAAACAAATTGACATTTTCCGGAAAATACCGCTATTGGGATATACTTTCAACCGAAGTCTGGCTGAATTTAGTTGTAGTGGTGGTCCTCATTGCAGCATTGCTCATTATGAAGCCTTACAAAAATGAACAGGAGAGAACCTCAGATTATATACTTCAGCTCAACAACTTTAAAGAACTTCCGAATGAAGAGGAACTTTGGAGAGATATTTCGAAAAATCTGAGAGAGAAAAGAATTCAAAAACTTACTAATAAAAACGGTATCGTGA
>ENA-UOTZ01000610-UOTZ01000610.1-compost-metagenome-genome-assembly--contig:-NODE-610-length-29939-cov-13.825899_pt1 | contig 29939 bp, 20 predicted proteins | sample MGYA00238144_ERZ746983 | MGnify/ENA primary metagenome ERZ746983 (study PRJEB28759, sample SAMN06268863) | compost metagenome | isolation source: single cell | place: USA: California, Emeryville, Joint... | reverse complement strand
CAGACACTTGTGGCTGCCGGAGTCAAAGAATTGAATGTAATCTCCTTCGCAGGAGGCACTGTGAAATGTGCTCCAGCTACAGGTATGGGCAAAAACAGTCAATCACTCCTTTGTATTGGATTTATCGATCAAACTATCGTGACGGGCGCTTTTGATGGCAACCTGCTCGTATGGAAAGGAAAAACTCTCTCAAACACAATCAAGGCTCACGCTGGCAAAGTCGCTGCCATGGTCACCCGAAAGGCTGGAAAGGGTATCATCAGTGGAGGCATTGACGGTCTGGTGATCGTTTGGGATCAGACTCTCAAACAAATTCAAAAATTTGACATTAAACAGACTTCGATTGGCTCCTTGAATCCTAAGATCAACGCTCTCTGTGACGATGCTAAAGGCAACCTCCTCATTGGTACTAGAGGAAGCGAAATCATTGAAGTCATTAACAATACTCCAAAGGTGTTGATGCGAGGACATTGGGAGAATGAACTCTGGGGACTTGCCACTCATCCTTCTAAACTCGAATACATCACAATTGGTGAAGAAGGATTACTTGCGGCCTGGGATATCTCTAAAAGAACACAGAGAGTCGCCAAGAAGATCGAATACCCTGGAAAAGTCGCGGCATTCTCTCCTGATGCTAAGTTTTTGGCCGTTGGTTGCAAAAATGGATTTGTTCTGATCGTCGACCCAAAATCTCTGAACGTCCTCAATACTCTCAAGGATAGAAATAAAGAAATCTCGGAGTTGAAGTTTTCTCCAAATGGTGAATTCCTTGCTGCTGGAGCTCATGATGCTGAGATATTCCTCTACAGCGTCAGCCAGAATTTCAAGTTACAAAAGAAGCTGCGAGGACACCATTCGACAATCACTCACTTTGACTTTTCCACAGACAGTGAAGTTCTACACTCGAATTGCACATCTTACGAACTTCTGTACTTCAATACAAGAGACGGCAAACGAGACCCATCTGGTGCTTCGAAAAATAAAAATGAAAAATGGGCCACTCTTACGTTGGTCATCTCCTGGTTTACACAAGGAATTTGGCCTCCTTGCTCAGACGGTACAGATATAAACGCGACAGATAGACATCCAAGAGACCCTATTCTTGCAACTGCTGACGATTTTTCTAAAGTCAAGCTCTTCAAGTATCCAGTTGCTCAGGAAAGAGCGAGCTACGTCAAATACGTAGGCCATTCTTCCCATGTAACAAATTGTAGATGGTCTGGAATGGGAGGACAGTATTTGATCACGACCGGAGGAAATGATAAAGGTATTTTCCAATGGAAGTACACTTTTGACAAAGCCGCACAAGAAGACGCAGCCACTCAGAAGGAATTGATTGACGAAGAGGCGTTGCAAGAGGATTTTGGAGGCGGACTGTTCCAACATGAAGAGATTGAAGGGGGTGACCAAATGTTGGCTGTCAAACCGTTTAAAGGCCAGGTTGATAAATCATGGCCAACAGGCTACAAGCAACCTAAAGACGCGGGCAAAGCCCCAGACGGAAATCTCACTCTGAAATATTGTCATGGTACCAGACTTTTCGACGCTAAAGATACTGTCAAATATTGCATGGGAAGCAAAAATATAGTGTTTGCTGCTGCAGCATTGGGAGTGGTCATGGATCCAGCTACAAGAGCTCAAAACTTCTTCCAGATGCACGAAGAAGATGTTATTTCGATTGCAGTTCATCCTAGTGGAACGATTTGCGCCACAGGACAAATGGCTGCAAAGGGAAAAGCCAAAATGATTGATATTTTCGTTTGGGACATCGCAACCAAGCAGGTTCTTGCCAACCTCAAAGGATTCCATCTTAGAGCTGTTTGCTTACTTGAATTCTCTCCTGATGGAACCAAGCTTGCTTCAATCGGGCAAGATGATGATAACTCTCTTGCCGTCTATGACTGGAGAAATAACCGAATCATTGCGACTGCCAAGATCGACAAGGCAAAAGTGCTCAGTTTCTCATGGGCCAGTGATTCTGACTTTATGAGCTGTGGTGTCAGCCATGTTAAATTTTATACCATGAGTGGCCAAAATATCACAGCAAAGAGAGGTGGAGTTCGAGAAAATCAACGTAAAGACGCTTTCTATTGCTCTGCTTATTCTCCTTCGAATCAAACCTACTACACCGGTACGAACCTCGGAAATATTATTCCTTTCAAGGGTGCGTCTTCCATGGAGAGTATTCCCGCTCACACAGGAGGAGTATTCACTCTTTTCGCATCGAAGACCAATTTGTACAGTGGTGGTAAGGATGGAAATATCGTGGTTTGGAATTATGGAAAAGCACTTACTAAGGCATACGTTATCAGCTTCACAAATGAGACCAAGTTTAACCCTGCTATTCGTTCTCTTGATCTTAAGGCTGATGGACAAACTATTCTCGTCGGTACCCGAGGATCTGAAGTATATGAAGTCAAGAAAGACGCGAAGCCTAAGCTATTGCTCCAAGGCCACTTTGACAATGAACTTTGGGGTTGTGCTGTTAGTCCCAATAGGAATTTATGTGTCACTAGTGGTGGCGATAATACCATTAGACTCTGGGATCTCGAAAAGAACTGGATGCTGGCTAGCCAAGGCCCAATGAAAGAGGATGTTAGAGCTCTAGATTGGGCAAGCGACGGTTCTTTCATTATTGCTGGAGGTTGCCTGGGTACAATCTATCTACTCAATCCTGAAACTCTTGAAATCGAACATCAAATGGCTTCTTCATTCAAAAAGAAAGATCAATGGATCGAAGACATCAAGATCTCACCAGATTGCTCTACTGTTGCCTTCGGAGCTCATGGAGGAGCTTCTCCATTAGAATTTATGGGTGTCGAAAATCGCAAGCTGGTTAAGAAAGGTACAATGAACGCTGGGCTTACTAGTGCCTTGACTCATTTGGACTGGTCTACTGATTCCGCCTCCCTCGTCGTGAACTCACAAGCCTACGAGCTCATGTTTATCAACGCAATTGGCAAGAAGACACAAGCAGCATCTGCTTCAAAGGATATTGAATGGGCCACTTGGACCTGCACTTTGGGATTCCCAGTGCAAGGTATTTTCCCAGGAGTTGACGGAACAGATGTTAACTCAACATGTCGCGCTAGAAACAAGAAAATACTTGCCACTGCTGATGATTTCGGAAAAGTGAACCTTTTCAAATATCCTTGCACCGTTCAAAAGGCTCAATCCAAGAGTTTTATTGGACATTCTTCCCATGTAACCAAAGTTAAATTCACTTACAACGATGGAAAAGTAGTTTCGACTGGAGGAAACGATAAATGCCTTTTCGTTTGGGAGACAGATTTCGGAACAGGCAGCCAAGGAGAAGATTCCGAAGGTTATGAAGAGGAAAAAATGATGGAAGACAATGATGAAGAATTCGGTGGAGATTTTGTTCAAAAGAAATTGAAACACAATAAATATGGAGCATCTCAAGAGCAAGTAGTGATGCAGGATGACGGAGCAGGAGCAAGCGGTGGACTGTTCCAAATTGAGAAAATTTCAGGAGGAGATGAGTTTATGGCAGTTAAGCCTTGGCTCGGACAAATTAAGCCTCCGAGCGGGTACACAAAGCCTCCACTTAACCAAAACAAACCTCCTAAAGTGACTCTGACGCTCGACTACGTTCATGGTTACAGAGCTAAAGACTGTAGAAACAACTTGAAATATTTAAAAAATGGTAACATTGTTTACCATGCTGCTGCTGTGGGTATTGTGCTTGACACTACAACGACTCCATTCACTCAAAAGTAAATATTGTTTAAATCATTTCTCTTGCTAATATTACATGTCAACTAGGTTTTTCATTGGACATAAAGACGACATCACAGCAATGGATGTTCATCCAAATGGAATTTATGTAGCTACAGGAGAGGTATTCAATTTCCATTTGAGAACTTCAAATAAGACATATTAATTATTAGATTGGTGCTAAACCGACCATTTATATTTGGGACTCCAATACAATGCAAGCAACTAAAACCATCAAGGGTGGTTTACAAAAAGGTATCGCTGCCTTAGCGTTCTCTCCAACAGGAGAGAAACTCGTCGGTGTTGCTATTGATGACAACCACTACGTTGCAATCTATGACACAGCAACGGGAGCAGCCTTGGCTCTTGAAAAAGGAGACACCGCAATCATCGCAGATGTGAAATTCCTTACCGATCAGGTAGATTGAGCCTCTTTGTGTCTTTGGTTACAATTATTTAATTAGCAATTTGCTACCGCTGGGCCAAAGCACTATAAATTCTGGTCATTCCAGAATAAATCAATGACCTCAAAGCTCGGCCAGTTCGGAAAGCACAATAAAGTTCTCACCTGTGTTCATGTCCACAATGGAAAAGATATTCTCACGGGAGCAGGTGATGGTTCCATGTTAGTCTGGGCTGGAAACTCCGTGAAAAATGCCTATAAATTACACGAGAAAACGATTGATGCTATCTCATCAACTTCTCTAAAGTAACTGTTCTAACCCTCTTTATCAAATTAATACCTTTTATAGCATCATCACAGGTGGCAAAGACTTCAAGATAAACATCCTTGATGCCTCAAATTACAATAAGCTTCATACTTTCGATCTCCAGAGTGTTGTGAAAAATTCTCTCAGCCCTCAAGTGCGTAGCGTCTGCTTCTCTGCTGATAACAAAACTCTTCTTGTTGGAACCTATGCTTCTGAAATCTATGAACTTCAGTCCAAGTGAGTTCAATTATAAAGTCTCTTGTTCTAACTCGTTTTCCAATTGCAGAGACGTGAAGTACAGTTCAGCCTCGAAGTTTACGGTCAAAGAATTGACCAAAGGCCACTATACTCCAAATCAGCAATGGCTTAATGAGGTCTGGGGACTCTGCGTGTTCCATGACGGAGAAAGATATGCGACCTGCTCTGATGACGCCACGCTCAGAATCTGGTCCATAAGCCAGAAGAAGCAACTCAAGGCTATGAGCCTCAATATTGGTAAAGAATTATGGTTTGCCAGTCCTTATGATCGAAATTTCGCTGCTTAGACGCGAATGGAGCAGAACTTCCCCTCGATAAAATTCGCACTACTGACTTCCAAGAGTCAGCAAAGGCAAGATACTTAGAAGTCTCTCCAGATGATTCGTAATTTTTACAGAATTCATTGACGATAAATGAACTCCTCCTTTTTTAGAATAATTCTCGTTGGTATGAAGGAAGGAACCTTGAGAGTCATTGATGTGAGCACAATGAAACAAGTGAGACTCATCAAAGATGCCAAGGAATGGATCTCAGACATCAAATTCTCACCTGATGGAACTCGTGTCGCCGTTGGATCTCATGATAATGCCATCTACATCTATACCGTTCCTGAGTTTAAAAGAACCGGTGTGATCAAGAAGAACACCTCTTTCATCACTCACATCGATTGGTCTGAGGACGGACAGGCTCTCCAGAGCAACAGTGGAGACTATAACCTGCTCTTCTGGAACGCAAATGATGGAAAGATGCTGTCTGCTTCTGCTTTAAAAGATGAAAAATGGGCAACTTTCACTTGCGTTCTCGGTAATTTTTATTCAGAGAAAGACTTGAAAATTAACTGTTATTCTTTAGGGTTCCCTGTACAAGGCATCTGGCCTCCAACAGCTGACGGTTCCGACATAAACATGGTTGATAGATCGCATCAGCCAAGCTCAGCTGGATACCCTCTCCTCGCTACTGCAGACGATTTTAGCAAGGTCAAACTCTTCAGATATCCTTGCATTCAGAAGGGTTCAGAGAGTGTGGTAGGTGTCGGCCACTCTTCTCACGTTACAAATGTGAGATTCAGCAATAACGACGAATTGCTCTTCTCCACCGGTGGTGAAGACAACTGCGTTTTCCAGTGGAAGCTTGAACAGTAAAATCAGAGCCCTTTCCTTTAATTGCGATTTGCCATTCATATTCATGTGAAAATATATTAGACCAAAAAACTCTTTAGACATAATTATCGTGATTAAATATTCATAAGATGCAGCTGATAAACTATAACAACATAATTTATGAGAGCATAATCACCTGCTAGAATCAATAGAAGGAAACCAATATTAGAAGCAACTTTGAGAATTTGTTTGAACTCTTGTCTTGAACTCTCTTTGATCTTCGTGAGAGAAAAGAGTATAGTAAACAGATTTAGAATCCACAAGATTTTCTACCTCTGCCAACCCATCAATAGGAGAATAATATAGACAGTGAAGTTCATTTGCATCTGGGAACACTTCATCCACCTAGCAATTAAATAGGAGATAAAAACGATTCAAAATTCAAAATTTATTATCAATTAAATTTTGAAATTTTAGCAATGCAGTCCTTGACCGAGACCGCTGTAGATCTCAGTGATATCCTCTCTAAAGGTGTTCCAATAACTTGTGAGAAACAAACCTAATTTCTTCCCAAATACTTAGAGTTCCTGGAAAGTCTCAATTCAGCGGATCAAAGAACTTTTACAAATTTACTCAAAGAGAAAATCAGCGATGATCAATTTCTCAGAAAATTATTCACTACATGCCAGGAAGCTCCTCAACATCATGAAGACTCAAAAAATCGCGTGTACTACGAGGCTTTGATGTTGGAGGGGAAAAATAGAGCTGATGCTATTATCAATGAGCTTGAACGACCGCAGGATGAAGTGGAAATTCGAAAAACAACTGATGAAACGATGAAGAATGCTCAAAAATTTGAGAAGCAACAGGTAACTTTCTTCTTTTTTACTAATCCCTGATAATGTGCCAGAAATTACTTCAAGAAAGTATCAAACAGATTTCAGAGGAAATAGCCTGTTTGGAAGAAGCAAAGAAGCTCAAGCAAGAGGAAATACAAAAAAATAATTTAACTCTGAAAGATTTTTCTCAAAGAGTTAATATAATTTCATTCTTATATTCCCTTAACTCAACCTTTTCCAGATCCGAGATGTTTTCAAGAAAGCTCGGGATGATATAAAAGACCTCCGAGAGGAAACCTTAAGATCATTAGAGTATTCCAGCGCAACAAACTTCAAAATCAAAACACGAAATCTCAACGAGCTTATGAAGAATGAAAGAGAATTCCTAAATATTATAAACATTGGATTGAAAGAGATTGAAGACTTGAAGTCGAATGATGTAGCATCAAAAAACAAAAAAGACACGAAAGTTCAGGAAGATAAAGATATTAGCTTTGTCAGAGATCTGTAAGTCCGTATTTAAATCAAAAATAATCATTTGATTCTGGCTTAGTATCCTGACCTCTGAGAAAGAATTGCTGATGCTTGAATTGTCGCTGAAGCGATACAAAGAGGCTTGCAAACACGTTAAAGCGCAGATGATTGATGAACAAATGCTTTCATTTAGTGTTTCGAACTATAAAACGTTGATTTACCTCTCATCAATAGCAAATATTAACTGGAATCTAAAATAGAATGGACCCCGCAGAATATTCAAAACTTGAGAAAGAGCAGAACATATTACTAAAACAATTACTTGAAAATTATCTCACGAAAAGAGAGGATATATTTGATAATGAGGTACTTGATTAATTTCTTTGGATCAGAACTGACTGTATATATCGCTCAGTGCGAGAATAATGGATGTAATATGTTAGCTGCAGAAGAAAATAGATATTTAGTTGCTCGATTGGAGAATGAGATTCATGATGCGCTGGCAGCACAAGAGGTATTTCAATCCAAAATTTCTGCGGAATTAAATGAATAATTCAATTTTAGAATCGACTGGCTATCGCTGAAAAGTCGGTAAACGAGGAGCAAGACGCAGTACAGGCAGAATATGATATCTTATTGGAGCATTCCGATCGCGTACAGAAAGGAGTTCAGACGTTCAGTGACTGCAATGTACTTGCTTGAATATGCCTTAGAACTCAATCATCCTTTGCTCTTTTTAGGAAAAACTTGAAAGCTCTTTGTCCAAGAGTGGCAGTGAATTGATCGTTCCCACTTCCAATCAACAGCTAATCTCACTTGGAAGGAGACTCGGTGTGGGTAATTAATTTTCTATTATTACAAAAATTAATTTTCACGCAAATATTAGAGAAAGATGGCGTTGTAATCAAAGAAGATGTCAAAAAAGAGGCTATTCGAATCAACAACTCCGTATGCTTTTTCTCCAGAATCATTGTTTAATTGATTTATTTCGAAAGAAAACGCAAAACTCAAATATTTTGAAAGAGCACCTTGATGAAGCTTTACCGAAGGAACAAAAGCAAAAGTATAGACTTCTTTTGAGACAAGAAATTAACATTCTTTCCTTCTTATTCACAGGATCGAAGCATTGACTAAAGTGGTCGAGACTTTAAAAGACTATGATGCTATCACAGGAATTGACAAGCCATTACTCAGTCTACAAGAGGTATAGTTACAATGTAGGCTACACACTAAATTTTTGCTCAGAATATCGAAGAGCAACTTAATGAGATAAGAGCAATTCGAAGTGACCTTGAAATGTCTCTTAACAAAGTGCTGCATGGAATATTGAATACATACGAGGTAAATTCGTCTCAATCAATTTCTCTTAGACTGATGTGATTCTGCTCTAGAAAGCCAAAGTTGATCCGAAGACCAAAATCTCAGAAAGAGACATATTCCAGCAGTATATTTGTGACAAACACCCTGTATTTCTACAGAGATTATCCGAGATTTTTGGGGATCAACAAAATTTCCTATTTAATTAAGAAGATTTACTTGCATAAGTGAGACTCAGATCAAACTCCAAATAGGATTTGTTCTAGGTGTATATATAGATACATATGATATATTTTGTGTGCTTACAAAAAATTTTATTCGGGATTCAAATGTCCAAATCACTGATTATATCTCAAAATGATCTGAATTCAACTTTGTTGTGCAAAAAAGCGTAACTTGGAGAAATAATTCTTTGGCCCCTTAACTATAATTTTTTGGATGGCATTCTCTCACACAGAAAGCTAAGTGTGATGAAAATCAACGATAGGAAGAATGAACAATTACAAAAATATAAAACTTAGGTAGTTCTATTCTAGTATAATTTATGATTAGAAGTGAATAGATAAGACTTTTCGACTTCATTTCGGTAGGTTTTGCAAGTCAAATTGGGGTGAGCCTTCGAACCACAGGTAATACAGACTTTCTGTTTACATTTATTACATTGCATTTCGACAGAAGCGTCACTATCAATTCCATCAAATATTTTAGGACACCCAGACGTCGGACAATAAAATTTTTTCCTTTCATTCGGAAAATTTTTTTTTTCGATGCATACTTTTTTGAATCTCTTGAGTTCAAAACTGTCTAATAGCCTTTCCAGATCCTCCCTATAAATTTCTTTGCGACAAGTCGCTCGAGGACACACCAAAGGTAGTATCTTTAGTACTATATTATTTTTTAGTTGTTTTTTGAGGCAATCCTCACAAAAAGTATGAGAGCAGAATAGGGTGAATATTTTTGCGCCAATCTTGAGGCAATTTTTGCATTGGAAAGCAGGATCCTTTTTCATCGACCTTTCTGTCAGAATAGGTTCAGTGTGAAGTGCACTGCTACTATGGCTTTTTGATAGAATGGGCTTGAACATCAGATTGGAAATACTCGGACTCCTTGCTGATAATTGCTGTGAGTTATTAGGAGTTGAGCAAGTGAATGGACTCGGAGCTTCAGTCAATTGGGTCTGTTCGGTTTTGATCCATTTATGATTTATAATCTCTGTGTATAAGGGAGTCCTGTCGTGTGTTACTTTCGTTTGGGAGGACTGATGTTTTTCTCTGGAAATTTTGTACAAATATGAGTCCGGTTTTTTCTCTGCTGGCTCAGTAGCAGAGTATTCGGAGCTATTTGTATGAATTTCTTTACGGCTCACTACAAGCGAAGGGAAAGAGTTCGGATTAGAAGTAGCTTGCTTCTCTTTGCGAAGACCATAATAGCTCAGATCTTTAACAATCACACGAGGTTTCACAGAGTTTAAGGGTTTTGAATTTCCGTTAGTTGTTTCAAGTTTCTTCTGCGAGGAAGAACGACCCTGGATTCTGTGTAGCTTCAATGAGTGCGAAAAACGAGCTGGAATATCAAATTGACTCTTCATGTTACAATAATTACTGCAAAGACAAAGGGTCTCAACTGATTAAATAAATTTAAGACAATAAGGAAACATGAAATCTTCAACCAAAAATCCCTGTGGGACCCTATTCCAGCTGTAAGTCACAAAACAAGAAGAATGAGAGCTGATGTTGGATAAATCCAGCATGATTTTTCTCTAGGACAAAGCGAGCGTACACCATCAGATGAGATCGTCAGAATGGCCACTTATTTATATAACAATTATTTGAGAGATGCAAGCAGATGGAAAACACCCTATAACGTTTAGGCGGTTGAATGAAAAAATTACAGAACCTGCGAAAATGATAAGTGAGACGAGTGGTACCTATAAAAAGAATGCGTCTACATGCATTGCTTGAGCGAGGAATTGTTTGTTAAACGCTTTTGCAAAAGAAGATAGAAATGCAGTTGATATCTACGTGCGGCTAAGCAACAGACAGCACGGCTATTTTAAGAAAATTTTCAAAAAGGTCGATATTTTTTTAATTGATTAATGTTGATAATTTGCAAGCTCCCAATGATCTCTTTCCAAAAAAATTGATCGTTTCAAATTATACTAATACTCTAGCAATATTCAGTACAACATTCTTTGATGAACCTTTGTTACGAAGCATAAGCTTTTACAAACACCTACCAACCGCAGGTTGAAACAAAGATATTGATTAGAAATAATGCTATTGCATCGATAAATTTTAGGAGAATGCGGAAACAACTTAATTGAGACTGCTAAAGAATTAGAAGCCCAGAATCTTTGGTACCAGAGAAGCAGGTAGACGAAATAAAAGAAACAAATAAATCTTGATAGGAAAATTTTGCAATAAAAATTAATTCGCGCTCTTTTTTTTTTTTGTTTTTGGAAAATGGGATGTTGCTCGAGTAACGCTGAGCTTAATGAGCAAGTAAACGATTCATTCAGAGGATCTGCCAGTAAAAGAATGAGACAAAACAGCAGCAGAGACTCAGTCCATGACAGTTTCATAAACTTTAGTCAAGGAGAGGTAACTCCCTACTTCAGAACAATTCGCAGTGAACATTCCTCAATTCATTACCCATCCAATGATCTGGGAAAGTTTATCGATATTGATCACAACATGGACATGAGTCCTATCGTGTTTCAAAAACTGAAACAAATCGTCAATATCCAATCAACAAACACTTTCTCTTCGTTCAGGAAACTCAAAGCTCTTCAAAATATTGATCATGAACGTTCAATTAATGGCGATTCAAGCAATTCCTTTTACCTTGCTCTCAAAGCTGAGGAGACGTTAGAGATAGCTATTCTTCCTCCATTTCAATTTCAGAATGGGAATGTTTACATAGGACAGTGGAAAAAGGGGTTGCGACATGGACTCGGCATACTAATTTGGCCCGACGGGACTATTTTTGAAGGACAATGGATTAACGATGTAGCTGAAGGCAAAGGAAAAATCACGCATCCCAATGGAGAGGTTTACGATGGAAACTGGGTGAATGACCAAGCACATGGCCCTGGTCGTCTTGTAAGCCCTGATGGGGCCGTCTTTGAGGGGCAATGGCTGAACGATCGTCAAAATGGTGAAGGCTCAGAGAAATGGCCAGATGGTGCTCATTTCAATGGTATGTTTAAGGATGGGAAGAAAAACGGTTATGGAATATTCATTTATGCGGATGGCTCGAGATACGAAGGCAATTTTGTGGAAGGGGAATTCAACGGCATAGGGGAATACAAATGGGCAGACGGGATGAAATACAAAGGCGAATGGGTGAAAAGTAAGAGACATGGTAAAGGAAGAGTAGATTGGCCAGACGGCAGCTATTACGAAGGAGAGTACTTTGAGGATATGAAGCATGGTGAAGGAAAATTCCGCTGGCTTGACAGAAGAGTTTATGAAAGTTTATGGGCGGATAGTTATCAACATGGTACTGAATCTGCTACAGATGAGAAAGGAGAGGAAAAGAAAGGACTATGGAACAAGGATGTATTAGTAAGGTGGTTAGATTAGTTTGGTGAATCGAAAGTTACTAGTTTTAATAGAAAAATGTTTGCTCTTTATTATTATTTGTACATACTAATCAAGAGTGATGCGCATATCTCAAATTCAAAGTATCTTAAAATTTTTGTAATTTGATATTTCTTGCACCTTATTTGGAAATTTTAAGTCTTTCATTCCTACCCATCTAAAAGGATAAGATTATTCTCTCTTTTTTTCCCTTCCTCAAAATAGAAGAAACTTACAAAATATTTGCGATTCTTTAAGAATTAATCATGTCGAGTCATCATCATAAAAGCGATATATAAGCTTAGTTTTACTGACGGTAAGTCGACTGAAAAGACTCTTGTATAAACATACTCAAGGAAAGATATATTTGTTAGTATCTTCTGCTTTCTAAATATGCTTCTAAATCTTGGACCTTGATCACCGTCTGGAGCTACAGCATTACAGATAATTTAACAAAAGCATTATCATTGAATTAGCGTTACTGCTTGGGATTCAATAGATTGGAGAGCTTCGAAATAGTTATTCAGAAGGTTTTGACTCAAAAATGTTCCTGCACTTTCAAGATCGGGGCCATTAATAGAATCCACTAGATCACTGATCTCGTTATCGAGGCGATCTAATTCTGAATTCAGGGCTTTTGCTTTAGACACAATGTTTCCACGAGATTGGGGTTGATCGTCTTGGCTTGAAGATACCACATACTTTGAAAGATCTTTCTCCACATTCTCTAATTTATTGAATACCTCAGCCTACAAGTGAAACAAGAAGTTTGCTTGTGACACATGGAAATTGAGATGCTTTACTTGATCTTTAGTGATTCGACTGAGTGAAAGTTCAATTTTGCTGTAATCTTTCTCCATCTTCGAAATCATATCGGAAAGTTGCTCTATCTGAATAAATGCACAAAAATATAGCAACGATTTTTCGAAATTATTATTCTACTGTTTGTAAGTTATTCAAGGCGTCATTTTCATGAGCTATCAATTCTTTGGAGATCTTCTGATAGTTCTCGACGTGTACATCTAGATCCTTCTTCCAATTTCTAAGAAGCTCATCAAAATTCATCGGTTCGGCATTTTGATCTAACAAGAATATTTTTAGAGTTGCAATAGTTGAGAAATAATAACTTGAAGTTGGCATTGCAGGCTGCTGCTTCGCTTGGCTTGTCCCTTGCGATCCTCCCTGCGGTCCTCCTATTGATCCGCCTTGAGATGCTCCTTGGGAGCTGATGAGAGATCCTCCTTGATTTCCTGATAAAAATCCACCTTGCGGTTTTCCTATGATCGCGTCCTGCATTCCCCCTTGCGATACAGTTTTAGATGGCAACTCTTGAGTTCTATTAAAGAAATCACAATCTGGGATTTGCTATAAAATACTTAGAGCCAAGCAAATCAGTTTTGGGCTGAGTTGAGATTGCACCAGATTGATTCGAACCGGAGAATAATCCTGTTTGAGTTGTCTGCTTGTCGGACTTCGTGCAACATTTCATTAAAATTATTAGTTAAGTAATTCTTACGATTGGAGGAATTTGCTGCGTTTTGCTTTCCTCTTTGTTGGCTTGAGTATTCTGGAAAAGACTGCTCTTGTTCCCTCCAATTGTTGGTTGCGCATTAATCTGTCCAGTAGATGATTGCGAGCCTGCTTGTTGGCCATCTTGTTGTGGTTTAGATGTGCTTTCAAAGAGACTCTTGGTTGCTTTTGAGTCTGCAGGTGGTTGTTGTTGAGAGTTCGATGTTGGTTGCGTAATGGTGGGCTGATTTCCGAAGAGGCTTTTTGTTTCTGTAGGCTGAGTATTTGAAGTGCCAGTAGTCAAACCAAAAAGAGATTTTCCTTGACTCACAGGTTCAGAATTTGTGTTTCCTCCAAGACCAAAAAGAGTTCCACTCGGCTTCGAAGTTTCTGATACATCATTTGAATTATTACCTAATCCAAAAAGGCTTTTTTGAGTGGTTGGTTTGGAATCTTCGTTTTGAGAGGGAGGAGCTGCTTGCTGAGTTGCACTATCTTTATTTTCTTTTGGTTTGTTAAACGCATCAGGACCCAAACCTGTCTGCTGGGTTTTTGTACCCGAGAACAAACTTGATGAGGCTTGCTGTTGACCGGTGCTTGATGCATTGCTAAATAGACTCTGTTGGCTACCCGTGAAGAGAGAGCCAACCGGCTGGCTTTTTGCCTTGCTAGTATCAAAGAGGCCACCGCTATTAAAAAGACTTCCTGTTCCTGAAGGCTTCGATTCTGTGTCTTTATTTGCCCCTTGATCTGCTCCCTTATTTCCAAACAAGGAAGGGCCCGTATTTCCAGGCGGATTAGATCCTACTCAGAATCATCATAATTAGTAAACAGTTGGTATTGAAATTCAAATACCTAAACTTCCACTACCAAAGAGAGACGACATTGTAGAGATCTATTTTGAAAGATTGCAATAAATAATCTAATTCTATTTTATCGAAGGGAAATAGTAGTTTTTAATTCCTCTGATTATATATTTCTTCGACTTCGAAATCAAGGTCTCCTTTCTCAGCTCCAAATTCAATTGATCTGCTTTGTCAGAATAGTGTACTGTCTAAATGCAGGCAACTTGTGTACATAATAATTTCTACTTATTATATGTTGTTGAATAATTCCGTGCCTAGTTGCTTGTGTTTAAATCGGCTCCTGTGTAATTCAAAACCTTCTTTCAGCTGTGTTTCTCAAAAAGATGTCTGGAAATAAATTTAGGTAAAAAAAGTTTCAAGAAATATTTCCCGCCAAAAAGTGCAAGAGTAACATGCCAGTGTTTTCTTTGCTTTTTCTTGTTTTTAGATAAAATGAGCTTTAAACTTTTTATTTGAATGAGATTTCTGACTTACAAGGTTGTAAACTGCAAAGTTTGTGTGAGAAGAGGATACACTTCAATTTTGACTAGTTTATATTTTTTATTTGTTTCTTGAACTTAGAAAGAGACTTAAGAAACTATTTCTAACGGTTGCCCAGCATTACGGCTCAATTGTCTCTCTTTTCTTCCTGGAATTAGGAAGAACTTGTGCATAAACCTATTATGATATTTCTTCTTTTGGCCTACAGATTGAACCTCGTCAGAGTATTTTTCAATAGCCATTCCACTAGTTGCAGGGTTGCATCTGTCATAGTCTTCCTCCAAATACAGCCTCATATTTTCGTAGGTTTCTTCCGCGTTCTGAGGCGCAACGGGTCCGTATATGATTTTGTTAATTTCATCCATCGGCAAAAATGCGTTCACAATTGCGAGCACAAAAAGTGCGATATCGAAAATAGAGACTTCCCCCAAGAACAAATAGTTGAAACCAAAAGCTGATATTCCATAAATGATCAAGAACCACTCAAGAAATTCAGTCATTTCTCTGGCCAAGCTCGGACCCAGCGAACGACAAATGGAATTTCGTCTCAAAATATTATACTTTTCAACATAAAACAGGAAAAAGTTGCCAATGATGGTCCAAAATATAGCAACTGGAAGTATAGGGGCATATAGAGCAGCCATGAACAGATTTTTGAGAAGGGTAGAGTATTTCTCGGCAAAGTCGCACGCGCTATCTTCAAAGAATAAGTTTGCTTCTTTCTGGGTCATAGTGGAGAATGCTTTCTTCTTTTCCCTATATCTTCGGTATGCCTTTATGTGATATGGGATGTTCAATAAACCCATAAGGGGCGAGAGGAGAGCACTGAAAACGAATACTTGGTGAATTGCCATGATCAATCCATCATGTCCCCAGAAGTTATGCACAATGAGTGACATCAACAGCAGTATTCCTCCTGAGTTCAGAAATTGCGCCCATGTTTGTTTAGTAGCCAGAGCAATATAATATTCTGTCCAGGAGTTATATTTCTCAAAGAGGCACAGTTTCTTAAGGACGTTTCTGAGGACAGTGTTGATGACCAGCACAATTACTGTAGCGATCCAACCAATTATCCTGATCACCCATTTTTCTTGAGATGTTAGAGGAGTGGTTTGACTTCTGCTTTTCTGTTTATCCACATATTGTTTTTTATTGTGATTAATCTCGAATATCAAGAAGAAGCACACTAGCAAGATCGAAAAGCTGATTAAATTACCAATTATTCTATTGCGGATCTTAATCTTGTTTGGAACTGCAATGTTTTCCCAAAGGACATCTGAAGGTTCGTCAGCTTGCCGCAATCGGACCTGGTGACCATTCCAGTAGAACTTTTGACTCAGCGTCGAGCTCGAATTGAATAGTCGAGAGATGAGGCGTTTCTCCTTAAAATTATTTCGGACTTCCAAACACTCTTCGTAACTATTTAAGGTCACAAAAGCAATTCGCAAATAGTTCTCTCCTCGTCCTTTCGAAAATTCTTTCTCAAGTTTCCTTAACGACTCTTCCAATTCTTTGATTTGATCCTCTATTTCTGAAATTTCTTTATTATTACCCGTGAAGTCAGGATTTGCTGCAAGGATGGTTCTTCTCTTTTTGATAAGATTTTCAATTTTTTTCTCAATTTTGACAATTTCGGTAACGTCATAGGCCAAATTTACTCGAGCAACGCTCGTGATCTTGCCTGGTCGCGCGTTAAGTCTAAACCATTCGGCAATCTCTTCTTTCACTCGCGAACCTTTGCTTTTCGGAGGTGGCAAGTTCCGCACTTCGAATGTAAAGTCTGCAGCCGTCCATTCTCTGTTATCGCATTCCTGAGCTTCTTTGCGTTGCTCATACCTAAATTTCTGCAGCATGATAATAATCACAATGAAAGCACCTAAGGCAAGAGCCTTTTGGAGAAGCAATCCTGTGTTGTCCTCATTAATCCTATTTGCGAGTGAATGTTTCAGCACAGTATAGTTGAAGCAAATGTCAGGAGAGAGCATATTACCGAGAGTTGGTACGTTGTTGCAGTAATTGCCTTCACTATTTGAATAAATCGCAAAGATTCCATAGAGGAAGAGGAAAACAAACAGGATTCTAAATGTGAAGCCATAAAATTGAAAATAGAGAGGAAACGATGGTCCAAGGAAATCCAGTTCCCTTCGGTCACAGCCGAGTCTTATTGGTTTATTGTTAATCGGGCGACCGCTCATTTCATCAACATCGATGGGTTCTCCAGGGCCAGGCAGCTCAGGTTTCGCTATTCGCATGGCTAAACGGTGATCCTCTGCTACCTCCCAGTCTGGCGGGACTTGGTATGGCTGATATTTTTTAATCATTTGGACACGATTTTTGCCCGTTCCATCGTTAAGCGATGTGAATAGCTGTAGAGCCGAATTTTGCTCTAAATGTTCAATAGTTGACTCTATTTTATTTACGAATCTCTTTGGGTCGATAAGAGGGATCTGCATGGAAGTGTCACCAATTTTTTTTTTTTTGTTATTGGATTTGTAAATTCCTATTCAGATCTCGGTAGAATCTAACCGACGATTTTATTTTTTTTTTATTTGAGCAAACGCAAGTAGATGCTTTAATAGCCTGATTTAAGAACTAAATTTAGCTGACAAAAAAAAAACAGGTATTCTATGATCAGATACAAATTGTTTCTCATATTCCTCACTCAGTCTAGCTTTGTCTTTCAAAACAGACTACAATTTTATATCAATTTGACCTTTCATCAGTAAGTATTCAATGTATACAGACTCAAACGTAACGCCGATTTGCAATCTACAATTAATTTCCTTTGTCTAGACATCATCAATTGATTTGAGACCTTGCAGGCAATGTAGAAGAATTAATATTGACTTCTTTTTAATTTCTTCCATTTTCTGCAATTCTAATTTTGACATGAAGTTCCATTTTTTGATTAGAATTCCTCTTGATTACGCAAAATACTTTTGCTCTTCGAATTTTAATGACCAAAGCTCGATTGGACTATCACAATCAAATTTTAACAAAATTTTTTTGCCTCTATCTCTCTCTTCTCCTTCTTCCCATAGGTGCCATTGAGGCATACTTGATTTCGATAAAATTCAAAAAATCAAATGTAAGAAATACATTTAGGTCCAACTTGCTTATCTCACAGAATACCTTTCTCTGCTGTTCATGGATCCCACAAAATTTACAGTTAGATTAGGACGATTTGCTTTCAGCTTATCATGATAAGATACTCTTGAATTACAGTAGCTAAGGTATTTTCATTGACTGATAAAACACACAGACAGTATCTTCATGAAGTGCAGAGAAAGTCTCTCTCTCTCATTTCTTGAATTATAAAAGAAGAGTAACTCGTATAAAAGCATATAAAAATGCGTTAATGCCCTCACGAATAAAGAGGGATATACTTCTCAACTTTTTTCTGTGAAGGAGGTTGTTGCTGTTGCTGTGGAGTTGGCAAAGACCCCTTGATTTGGATTATTGGCTCTATCTGGTTTTGGTTTGTGAAAGAAGTTGACTGAGAAATTGGATTGCTTGATGGGTATGAATTGCCATCAAATGTGTGTAATCCAGGAGGAAAGTTGTAGCATTTGCGATCATGCTTCTCGACGGTTATTGGCTGTATATATTTATTGGAATTTGAGAATTTTGTGTCATTAATAAAGGCTGGTTCTTGGCCTGTAAAGGAGTTTGTTTCCAATAAAGGGTTAGTTTCCTGAGTTCCTATGAAGCGAATTTGAGACTGCTGAAATTGTTGAAGGTTTTGGTTGTAAGAATAACCACTGTAAAGTTGAGGCGTTATGAGTGAACCTCCGGATGGCTGTTGCTGCCTTTGGTGGTATGGATACATTTGAGGAACCTGAAAGTTCCCTTTCTCAGTTTCTCCTTGATCTTCGTTCCAAACTTTGCTAAAAGGGTCCGATTGGATCGGATTATCCCTGACAGGATTGTTCTCAGACAACTTAGCCACCGCCTGCAGTTTGCTTTCGAGATAAGACATTTGGGAGGTTTCAGCTTCACTATCGACAGATAATTTTGCTCTTTGCTGTTCAGCCAAGATGCTCCGGACTATTTCGAGATCGCTCTCACCGGATTGTTTATTCAAAGAATTTTTTTTAGATGAATAAGCGCTGACTGCTGGTGATGCATTTGTGGTGGATGACTGAGAATTATTTTGAGAGTCTTTAGGGAGGGCCTTTTTGCATTCAACCCATTTGCCATCAATCTTATTCTCCAAATATCGCGAAATGACTAATTCCACACTGTCCTCATTGTCAAACGTGATAAAACCGAAACCTCGCGACTTTCCTGTCACCTTGTCAACCATGATTACCCAATCATCAACTTTTCCGAACTGTTCGAAGTATCCTTTGAAGATTTCTTCAGTTACTGTTTGTGGAAGCCCCCCAACAAACAGCTTTTTGGTGCGCATAGACGCTTCTTCTTTTGAAATTTCTGGTTTTTGATCTCTGGGGACAGCTCTCTTGCAATCAATCTAAAATAAATAAGCCAAACTCAACGATTACGACATGAAATAATATGATACTTCTTTGCCGTCTATAATATGTACTTGGGAGAGGACGATATGAGTTACAGTCGAGTCTCTGTATGTAACAAACCCGAAGCCTCTAGACTTCCCAGTCGCACGATCTTGCATAACAACACAGTCAATTATTTCACCAAATGAAGCGAAGTGTTTAAATATAGTTTCTTGGGTAGTTGTCGCCGCAATGCCTCCTAGAAATATTTTGCCTGGAACAATATCATAAGGGCTAGCCATATGTTACGAAAAAGTTATCTTTGATTCGAATATTTTTTGAATTGAAATAAATTATGATTAATTTTGCGGACACCTTATATTATTAAATCTGTTCTCTAATCGGATAGTCTCTGTAATTACAGTAATAACGATAAAAACAGAGGTATTCCGACTGCAAAAAAGAATCTGATTGGTGCAATAGCTAGTACTTCTCACTTCTAAAATTGAATAAATTTGTGATCAGTAAATTCAAACGATAAGGTTCTTCACATATAAAAAATGTGTTCTATTCAGTGCTTTGATCCCAAGTCAAAACAATCTCTAGATGCTTCTCAGCCATCTTTTTCCTGCTTGTCAGTTACATTACTGCATATTTCTTTGGTAGTTTATTTCCTTGATGTCATCTGATTAGGGTGTTCATGGAAAGTCTTCATTCTAATAGTTCTCAATGAATGTAATATTAGATCTTTCAAACCCTCGCGAATCAGAGATCCATTCTTGAGGAGTAAGAAATACTGAATCTTAATGAATTGGAGTCTTATTTGTGACATGTCCTCAAATGAGTTTTAAACTTCAGTAATTTTCAGGAAAAAACTATTTGATCTATTTTAGTTGAATTGATTTATTCCAACAAAAAAAACTTTATTAAGTATTAGAAAGTCTCTCTGAAAAGAAAGAGAAATATAAATAGGCAGCAGCTTAGTTGTTCATAATTCAACAAATTCACGTCTTAAAGACGAGAAACAACGAAAATCATTTGTGTCTCTAATGAGAGTTAACCATTCCCACAAGAATAATATATATGAACTAAACTACCTGAAATACTTCGAGGTCAACTACGGCGATTGGATACACATTATAATGCAAAGAATTTTGTAACACTCTCCAAATCCCTTCAGCAATTGTTCCTGAAGCTTTTCCAGTATGGTAGTTCACTCCGATCTGAAGATTAATTCCAAATGTAGGCCCTGCAAGTGCTCCTGTTGGTATCTCAGTACCCATACTCTTAGCAGGTAGAGTAAGTTTTCTCGTCTTAAGTTCGAAAATAAGACTCTTCGGATCAACTTCGGCAACCGTTAGGGAGCTATCCCACGGCTGAATTGTAAATCCACCTAATATTCCAAGGTTCGTATTCGCAACCATAAGAGTAGCTCCTCTGTTGTCACATCGTTTGTGGAAAGCTTCGGTCGTAAATCCATCTTCAGAGGCTCGATAAATTAGTTTAAAACAGGGTTGACTGCGGATCATCTCAATTTTGCTTTTGAGCCACGTCTTATCCTCTTCAATAGAAATTACTTTCGAATCAAGCATTCCATTTTCAGTGGCGTCCTTTAAAAGTTTGAAATGCCATTTTTCGATATCTTCTGCTTTGGCGATCAAAATTTCTTCATTTAAAAATAATATCAAATTTGGCTAAAATGTTTGTAGAACCTTTCATGGTAAGCCACGACAGGTTGAAATGAGCTGATGCTGTGCTCAAGTCAATCTTTTTTGCTAAAATTGAATACAGAGCTAGTGTTCAAAAAAAGTGAGAGAGAGAGATTAATCTCATTAATTTATGGAAAACATCATACCATCCAATTGGTTAACTAAGTCATTGTTAAATTCGCTTTGCTGGTTGAGGTTTTCCTTGAGAGCCTTCTCTAACAACTGCTCTTCGTGCAATTCCTTTTCTGTACAATGTACTGAGTTATCAACTTTCGAGGAGCAATACTTACGTTTTTGTTTCACAGAAAAATCATCTATAACTATTTATGGAGAAAAATATCATTGCTATTAGCCAAATGATGATTCTTTACATTTTTCTAGCAGTGCTCCTATCCTTGTGATTGACTCATCTGTTTTCTCTTGCTGTACTCTTAGCTTTTCAAAATTTTCTTTCATCTCTTGCTTTAGCTCGGTCAATTCTCCTTTAATTTTCGAGAGCTCTTCAAATACTACTTGACCTTGTTTCTCTCCAGAATTTTTTTGGGGCGGTCTCTCCTTCACTACTATGTAACAACTTTTATCACTATTCTCAGCTGGGCAAATTACCTGATGGCTCAATTTCTCTTCTTTCGTCTGTTATTGTGTTCTTCGCACTTTTATTTTCGGCTCTAAATGAATTTTACTTCCGTAAACTCATGGTATATCATTTTACGTGCGAGTAGGGGAATGGGCTAAAATCGTTAGTTTTTTAAGCCGCATTTTGAGGTCTGTGAGAACCTCTTCTCTTTCATCTTCATCAGTGATATTATGATTGCAAAAAGTTTCAATCACAGTATCAATATCAATGTCTCGAGTCAGCGTTTTTGAAAATCGGTTATCTCGCTCAAGGAGATACTGTTCAATAATATGATAGAATGAACTCAAAGTCAGTGACTGGAAGAGCCATCGGTTCTTGAGGCATAAAAACTCGCTTTCCACAATTTTATCTAGAATGATGGCTACAGTTGACGTGTGTCTTAGTTGAAATGTGATATCGCTTTTATAGTATAAATCCAAAATATGATGAGCGTTGTTAATATCCAGGGTCCCTTCAATAACATATTCATTCCAAAATTTATCAAGAAACTTGGTATTCTGTTCATTCATTCCTATTGAAATAAAAGATTTACAGAATCAGAAAGGTTTGTTGCATTTACCGAGGTCTCTTATCAAAGGAAATGCGTCGAGAATCTCCTTACTGCTGAAATTCACATCATTATATCCTGCAAGCAGTTTCAGTGTTTTTTCGATTACTGAATCATTCTCAATTTCGGTTACGAGAACGAATTGCGAAGTAGTGGGATGCTTTTGGCAATACTCACGCATAAATAATGAATAGTTGATGAGATCCTCTTTCAGGAAAGGATATTCTCTGGATTTGTATATAATTTTAAAATCTGCTCTCTTTGTTCCTTCTAGTCGCTGCTTTCCTTCAGTGCTCACATGATAGGTAACAAAACATCCATCCGTAAGATCTGCCTAGAGTTGCAGAGTAATCATTATTTCGAGTGAGTTCCTTTCGGAGGTTGATTTACTTGAGAGTATCGTTGTTCTCCTTTTTGTGAAACTTTATTCATAATTTGAGATTTTCGAGTTTCTGTAAATAAAAATTTAGCTAATTTGCTCAGAGTAAATTCAAATGTTCACTTAAATTTCCATTAACTACTTCATTTTTCTTTATTCTTGAAGTTATGGGAGATTTAGTATAATGATTTTTTTATTTCTTCCATCATATGAAATTGGAAATATATATTTTTCTTTCTAGGGTCGGAGCATCGATCTATTTCAAGGCTAACAAAGGATTATGTGTTGGTAGGCCGATCTAGATCTTCATATTTTATTTGACGCGGTAGTGTATTGACTTTGGATTGATGGATTTCTTTTTGAAATGATCTACATGTAGAAATTCTAAGAATAAAACCCTAAAAAATTGAGCGAACGTCTCAAAATTATCACAGATGGCCACCTACATAGCTAAAAATAAAAATTCATGCCTAAGGTTCAGTTTTGTTCGAGCTCTTCTGATCCGTCTTTTTCGTCTGCAGACTATTCCTATGCGTTTTCATGTCTAGCTCCCATCTATGTTCTATTTTTCGATATAAAGCCATAGCTGCTCTGGCATCTTCAATCTAGATCCACATATCACAATTAGCCACACACACACTAAAAATCAGTGTTCTTACCGAATTATGCGCTCTATTCTCTACTTGAATTTGGAGATTTAGGAATCTTTCAGCCATTCGTTTGAGAGACATGATTTTTCCTTCAGGGTTCAACAAAGGGCACTTTGAAATATCTCGGACATCTTTGTCAGGTACGACCAATCCCAACTCACGGAGCGCCTATGTACAACGTCAGTTGTTAGAAGGTTTAGATTATCTCACCTCGAAATCGGATTTGAGAGTGTGACCAACAATCTTTCTTCCTTTGAAGATTTTCAAGAGCTGTTTTCACATGATAAATCACTTGCTTATTCAACTATATAATCATACCTGATCTTTGTAATGGTCAATAGTTGGTTGATTTTTGATTTTATTGTAAGTAACACCACTGACAAACGTTAAATAGTTTGTGATTTTTCCTTTAGGGCGGATATATTGGTCGAAAAGGACATGATTGTTATAATTCACAATTGTGATCCTTGCGACTTCCGATTGATCATCTTCTACTTTTACCATTTCACAATCGATTGCTATTATCGGAGTGACTCTATTCATAGGAATTATAATTTTTTCAATTCATTTCGTTATAATTTTGAGATGTACCCGTTATAGGAGTCCTGAGGAGGGTTGAGATTGTTTGCAAAGGGAAAGATCCTTTTATTGTGTCCATTTTTCTTCTGCTTCTCCTTAGTCTTTCCTGCTTCTACGTCAGTGGTTTCTGTCTTGGTTTTCTTCAGGAAATTCATCCAGTTTGAAGAGACATTTGAAAGATCTTTCTTTGGTAATTTGTCAATTTTTTTCTTTTCTTTATCAGAATGCTTAAAACCAGTGTCTTTATTCTGTTTTTCTTTTGCTCGACCCAATTTTTGTTTGAGATTTTTGGGTGGAGCTGTGTTCTCTTGAAGTTTCTCTGATGGCTCCTCATACTCTTCATTATCTTCAAATGCTTTTAGTTTTTCCTGCAAACTCTGATCCAGTTCTTGTTTTTTCTTATCAGTTGGAAAATATTCATCTTCGTTTTCATCTTGGAATTCAACAACGTTGGCAGAGTCTTGAAAAGTGCTTTTCTGTTCTTCCTTTCCTTTGGCTGCGTCTCAGTGTTACATGCTGAAGCAAAACATAGTGCTTACCTCTTTTTCTGCCGGATTCTAATTGTGAATTCTGTTTCTTGTCTCCCTTGCCTCTTGAAATAAAGAAATGAAAACTTAAATTTGATTTTACTGGTCCTCCGCTCGAGATACTGCCAAATTTGCTTCATCTTCTCCACTTCGTTGCTGCTCATCTTGCTTAACGGATCTATTTTTCTCGTAATATAGTTTTACAAACTCTTTTTTATTTGATTAATAGAAATTACTAATTAAGGTTTTTATGCGGGTTGACTGCCCTCTTAGAGTCAGACCCCTTTAAAAGATCTCATCTCAAGGTTAGGGTACAGATTAGACTTTTCTGGGATCTGTAAGCCTTTCTAAGCAATGAGTGCACGTCATAATCAAATCTCGATTTTTCTAATCTCATGTTATCTAAACGGGAAGTACTCATTTTCATAAAAAAAATCGCTCTCTTTCTTTGAATTCCATTTTCTTTGTGAATTTACTATTTACTGTAACACTCAAATCTCAAAAGCCTTTCTTGATTACGTTCCTTAGTCTGATTAATTTTATATTTGTTACTCTAAGACTAATGCGATGTTTCTATTCCCAATTAATTTTTTTCACACTACGATCAGATAAATTGAAAGGTCAACTAGGGCATGGGTGGTAACCAGGCTAAAGAATCCTTTGAGAAAAATATTTTTAGAGACTACGAGCGCTCCTTGCAGACTGCTCGGTATAATCATAGCAAAACTGATGACTTAATAGTAAGTGGTTTGAGGGATCCTATCTCCTAACATTTTCGTTTTTCATAGACTGTTTGGAAGAAATTCTTGAAGAAAAGAATCACTGAACCACCTTTCTGCGACACTCCGAACTGGGAAACGTTCCGGAAGCCTCTTGAAAAATGGATTAATAACAAAAAAGATTCAAAATGGCTTGGAAATGCTCGTTTTCTGGCATTTAACACCACAAAAAACATCCTACTGCACAAACGATCCCCCAACATCTCAAATACACTCGATCTTGACAAGCTAGTGGGTGCCAAAAGAGCAAGCCTCATAGAGAAGGAAGCAACTTCTCCGCTAAGCAAAAGTGAACAATGCTCTCCTGATATTTCTCTGGCAGGAACGAAAAGCACCTCCGTCAATCAAAATAATTCATGTGTACTGGGCCAATCATCCCCAAGCAAAACAAACCACTCCTCCGTCTTAAATAATTCTCTGAACATAACTTGGCCCTATGATATTCAAAAAATAGAGGGTCTCGAGCCATACTCTCCAGAATTAAATAACAGCAATTACAGTCTCGAATTAGAACAAAACAATTCGAGACTCAGCAACCAAAGTCGGAGACTATCAGGCGCTGAGGAGCTCAAAAAGTTTTTACGTAAAGAATTAGCATTTCCAGAGCATCCGGTCTTTGAGCTGGTCGAGCAGTTCAAATTGACTTACGAGGCATTATTTTTTAAGAATAAGATTTCTGATGCTCGAGTGCTCATCTCAAAGGAAGAGGAACAAAAAATGACCGATGAAGCATTGCTTCCGGTCAAGAGAATTATCCATTTACTCCGCGAGTTCACAGCCCTGATTTACAAAGATGTGATAGCAGAGTATGCAACAGAATTAAGCGATGAAGATCAAGATGCTGACATCATCATCGATCAACTCATTTGTCAACTCGTGTTTGACGATACTCAAACACTTCTTTATCAGCATATCACGAAATGTCTTCAAAACAGGTGCAAAGAACATATCAAATACTTTTCTCATGTGGCAGAGAGTTTCCGAGGGAAATGTCTTCATCAGTTTGACCTTCAATTCAAGGAGAAATTTATGCAGCTCGACTCTCGAGTTCCTTATGAAACTGTGATCAAAACTGTGCATTTGCTCAAAATGATACCCAATCCTTACATGAAAAAGGACTACATTTCCACCATGGAACAAGAAATGATTTATTCAATTATCGCTGAATTATCCAAGAAAGGCCTTGCTGAGGAAGTAGTATTGGAACCAGACGATAAATTTACTATCTACACATATTGCCTGGTACACAGCCAGTATTCCAATATCGTGGTTGATATCTCATTCATTGAGGAATTTACACTTCCTTGTGAAACAAATCAAGCGTACGCACGATTCAAGGGGTGCTTAATGGATTACATCCTTTCTACTGATTTTCTTAACTATATGAAGATTGAAGAAGAAAAAAGAGCACTGTCTCCGGACAACAAATCCACGAAGAAATGCTGCAGCCACTGATAATATGAAGTTATACTGTGAGAGAGTGAGAGAGAGAAAAAATTTTCTATAATATCTCACTTTATACGCACTGATCTTGCTGATTTATTCTGATTGTTGTTTAATAGTAGTTGCCGTAATTCATGATGTTTTCATAGAAGGATCTGTCTGTATTTAAGAAAAGGCTCTTAAATATCTATATTTTTTGTTTTTTATCAAATTCTTTATCCATTTCTTCAAAGATTTAAAAGTTGAGTTTGTTAACGTTGAAGAATTGAAATTATTTCCAGATTTACAATCATATCATTTTTACAATTTGTTATTTCTTTCCCGTTTTAGAATTAAAAATGAGAATAATTCCAGGGCATTAATCAGTCTTCTCGATTGGAGTAATTTTTTTTTCTTTTCATACTTGGATTTTACTCTTTGTGGCAATTAGATAGGAGAAAACCTATTTTGGGTTTTAAATGGAGGCTATTGTTTGTTGTCTCATTTATTGGCTAAAAAGATGAAGATTAATTGAATGACTGAATCTTATGTAGTGGGTTATACACTAAACAAATCACTTCCACAGCCAATATCTAACTTTTCATCCTAACTCTCAGATCAAAATAGTCCGAAGCATGAATTTAGCTGTTCAACGCAAGCATCATAAAGCACTTTCGAATCGGGCTGTTTGAATTGAAGATCGAGTTTCAAAAATTCCTTGAGAAATTCAATAACTTCTTGATTTTGGAGGAATTGTGCATCATTTGGTCTCATATTGTCAATCGCCTGATAAAGCAGTTCCCTGAGATGTTCAGGTATCTTTTCATCACTCTCAACGTCTTCATAGGTGAAAGGTAGTTCTATGTAATGGTGAAGACCATACTGTTGGAGCATCTTTAGCTTGAAACCCTTGTATAGCTTGAAGAACATCAACACCACGCTTCCAACTTTAATTTCATTGCCTTGAAGTGTTTCATGACCTTCTCTGTTGATTGCTCTCTTTAAGCAATTGAGAAGGAACGTTGCCGAAAATGGAAACTCAAGTCGATAAGTTTTCAGTCCCTTTAAACATTTTGGGAGGACCGCAATGTATCTAACGTCAAACTTCTGAGATAACTTCATTTCTTCCAAGACTTCGATCGCTGGTGTGACTCGTTCTGGTGGGTGATTCTTATCAAGGAAAAGTAAGTGAGCTCCTGGCTCTTTTGGATCTAAACTATTAATGGTCTCCTTCACTCTATTATCAAACCCAACTTTCGCTTTCTTCGTAGAACTGTCAAATAGCTTGTCTTCACTCCAATCTGGATGCAGACTTCTCAAGTTATCTATAATCTCTTTTCTGACAACATCACTGGAAACTACGCTAATGCTGCCTCCTTTTAATGTCAGCACTTCCTTTAAGGTTTTAATGAATGTTGTCTTTCCCATTGCAGGGATACCCAAAGGAATCATAATGAGCAATTTTCTTTTGCCATTTCCGACTTGTGGTGCCTTTTCAACAGTCTTCTTAGCGGAAGTAAATTTCTGCAAATGAGAGGCAGCATCCTTGCAGAGGTCAAGTAAACCTTGTGGGTCGCTAAAGTTCAAATTTTCCACGCTTTTGAAATTATTTGGTAACAGTTCAGACAGAGTCGTTTTAAATTCCTCGGCCTTGCTCTGTAAATTTTCTAAGGTAGCTTTTTTAGTCTTGCTTTGTACCATCGCAAAAACCGATTGTGGAACGGGCGTTTTGTTCTTAGCAGCGTTTTCGAGGTTTTGAAGGCTTATTTCCAAGTTTTTGTTCTCCTTATCAAATCCAACAACGATGAAATATGTGTTGTATTGAAGAAGCTCGGAAGCAGCGTTTTTAGAAATTCTAGGGAACATGTGAATGTGAGATAGCTGCAAGCTAGCTTTGTTTTCGATGTTCTCATTCCAGATTGTATCAATACCGGATAATTTAAGAGAGCTGCGTATAGTTTCAATTGTTTCGTTAGGGATCAAGAGCGGATGAGAAATGATCACTATCCTTTTGTATTCTGCTTTTACTGGATAAGTTGGAATATTTTCCTCTGGCTGTTTGTGCTCAGATTTAAACTCTTCGGAAGGATTGCTGCCTGCCTGATTTTCTTCGGGTTTTTTTTCTTCTTGCTTGCTTTCTTCCTGTCCATCAGCTTCTTCCTCCTCGTCGCTCTCCGGACCTTTCTCATTCGGATTCTTCATTATCTTCTCAAAGAGAGAAGGTTCCAGTTTCTGATTCGCTTGGACAATCTTTAAGAAATCGATGTATCGAGAGGAAATATCGATGGATCTAGCCACTTTGCTATTGTTAGTTACAAATTCCAATGCTTTTGTTGCAATCTCGACGTAATGGTCAATAGGTTTTGGGGTTTTAAAGGTTTTGCTCAACTCTTGAATTTCTTTTTTGTAGGTTCTCACAACGTCTTCTGGGCGTCTCATATCTCTGAGTTGGTTCTTCAATTTTTCTCTCAATTTCCTCAGCACGCGGTACTCAAGCGTCTTCAGCTTACTCAAAGAAAGAACTTGGCACTCTCCATCAGGAAATATTGATTGGAAATAGAGCACCGCACCTTCCTGGTCTTTCTCTAATTCACTCTCACTGACTTCCTTATAGAGTGCTAGAAGAGCTTCATTGAATGATTTTTCGTCTTCGTAAGTCCCTCTTAGTTCGATGTTCACCTTCTTGAAACCATATTTATCAAAAATTTCAGAGGCTTTTAGGACAGGGATGCAACTGTCATTAGATTTGAGGTCTACAATAGCGTAGAATATAACATCAATCTCTTTATATTCGACGAGATGTTGATGAAGAGGGTTGCCAACATATTCTCCGATTAGATTCAATCCCTCAATGTCCTGCTTTAACGCAATTATTTGATCAGGAGACAACTTTTCCAGTTTTTTAAACCAGCAGTCAGCAATCAAGAGAGCGAAATAGTATCTTTTCCCTCCTGCGACGTAAGAGTTGACCTCATCTCTGTTCCTCACTAAGATGCTCACATTCTTAGAAGCGATGAGCCAGGAGTCGAGTCTTTTGACATAGGTTATTTGAGCGTTTTCTCCGTTTTCTTTCATAGTTTTATAGAGGCTTACTTTTCCACCCTTTTTAAATGTTCTCTCTACACCATTAAAGATGATCCAGTAAAGATCTCGATCTTGTTTTTTAAGTTTGAGAGCACTTTGGGGATCAAGATTGTGTTCTATGTACTCAAGTCTAAGATCAAAGAACTTCTCGAAACCTTTTCTCCCAAGGAAAACTTCAGAGTCATTTGGGTTGTTGGGATCTTTCATCAATTCGATGTAGGAATTGCCTCTGCGAACGTATTTGCGATAAAAGTTACTCTCAGCGTATGCTTTATCTTCTTTGAATCCTTTTCCTTT
>ENA-UOTZ01000609-UOTZ01000609.1-compost-metagenome-genome-assembly--contig:-NODE-609-length-29963-cov-17.212742_pt1 | contig 29963 bp, 30 predicted proteins | sample MGYA00238144_ERZ746983 | MGnify/ENA primary metagenome ERZ746983 (study PRJEB28759, sample SAMN06268863) | compost metagenome | isolation source: single cell | place: USA: California, Emeryville, Joint... | reverse complement strand
CTAATTCTACGTAATGTAGCTCTAATTTGAGTTTCCAACAGCTGAGGATTTTAATTTATTTGAAAGCTTGAGATCGCCAAATATCGAAAATTGTTGCTACGTTTTGAGAAAATTTTGCGAATAGAATCTAAAAAACATCATCAAGGAAATTCAATGTCTCGAAGGAGTGCGCTCCATTTTCGCTGAGAGGGAAAACATTTTAAAATAATTTATTAGCCAGAAGCTTATGAAACACTCTTACACTGTTAATGCTTCATAACAAATGAAAATTTGCTGATATGATGGTTAGTCGCATACAATAAAATCAAAACATCTTTTATCAATTCTACAGACTCTGTGATTGAATCCTCGGACTCATTTTTCGATGCCAAATCAGAAAATCAATTCTTCCTTTGTGCCTCCAGGTCACTTTATGATTGCAGAGTCATGAAATAATATAGTTTAGTCGAAGCTAACTTTCCACAATGTTTTTTTTTTGCAAGAATGATTTCTTAAACTTGCGATAATAATTTTTAAGTAGCAGAATTAATTGCTTAAAATTTCAAGGAATTCACTCGACAGAAAAGTGCATTGCGCACATAGTCGCAGGAGAGTCGATGAAGACATTATTGAGGAAGAATGCTCGCTCTACGATCGGTGACGTAAAGAAAGTCTACTAAAAATTCATTAATGAGTGTAGAATTAAGTATTCACATCAAAATTAGTTCACTTTCACAAATTTTCATTGAGTTTAGAACTATGTCAACATAAACAATTACTATCTGAATTCATTCTTGAATTTGTAATTTAAGCTCCACTCCAAAATTGTATAACTTTTCTTTAATTGTGCTCAACAAAAACAATATCACTGAATTCAATACTTGTCAAGGCAAATTTTGGAATGAAAGGTAAATTCAGTTATTTCATCATCTTCAACAAAAATCTTTAATAAACTAGTGCGATTGAATGAAAATCATATTTCTATACTCAAATTTACAATCCAATGACTTAGCAATATTGGACACGAAGAAGGAAATTGAGTCTTACGGGCGACAGAGGAAGACGTAATTGAATTCTTTGAGAAGCTGGTAGTTGAAATTGGAGAGGAATTGAAGACCCCTCTGAACGTGAGCTAGACGAATCTTACCATTCTCGATTTATCAAGCAACGAGATCGATGCAGAAGAAGCAACTGCACTAAGCAAGAATACCAGCCGGACCAATCTTGCCACTCTCAATTTATCAGAGAACTATATCCATGCAGAAAGAGCAAGCACGGTAGCTGCAAGTTGGTCTCAAGCTTCAATTAAATTTCGAGAAGAAAGCGGATCAATAGAGATTACATACTTTTCAGTGCTTAAAACCAACTCGCACTCAAAAAACATAAATGCATTAATATCTCTCAATGATTAAAAGCACTTTCTCGGATCAATAGTCCACAGTATTAACAACCTCTTTGAAAATAATCCTAATATTTTCTTAAAATACTTTTGTCTGGTTCAAATAATACAAAATAGAAATAAATTTAATTACAAAATTGTATACTACCTTCCAAAGAGCCATCATACTCAAAATTTAGGTCAAAAACCGTTAAGTAGCACAATTTCAGCATTTTATTTCAACAGATTGCCACGGCTTGAAGGACATTTTTAGTAAAATGGATTCCCGTATTTACTTTTAACAGCTACCAAATCAATATGAATCGAAACCTCGCTATACGTCAATTCAAAAGGAAATGATCTTCCTACTCCAACCTTATTTCTCGAAGATATGAGAGCCGAAATATAACTAGCAGTGACTGGATTACGGACGTCCTTTACCCATGTTAAACTCTAATCAGCTAATAATTCATTATCTAGTGTCTTTAGTTAAGAATAGCTATGAACCCACCTCTGCAGAGCTCTTTCTGCTTTTTTTCGTTGTAGCATTTAACCCAATTTATTTGAGGGCGCTTTGGCTTATTTCATTTTCTCTGTGATTAACAAACGAACACCCTAATAAAAGATAGTACCTTAAAGATTCGATTGAACTCACTCGACAACTGGCAAATAATCATCAACTATATTAATCGTCCCACCACTTTCCAGTATGACGACCAAAAATTCACGAAACCGGACGCCTTCTCGTGAGAAAAAGCTGACTATCAAGACCTCCAACCTGAAAAGCCCCACCGTCATTCCTAATCAAAAATCAGTTGAGAAATCCATGCGACCTTTCCTTTCTCCCACTCATAGCACTCATAGCGAGATTTCGAAGAAACCAGTCTTCTCACAGCAATCTCCTCGTTTGGAGGTCCTCGCGAATAACGGCCTGATCACAACTCGAAATAATCACCAAAGAATCCATACTTTTCATACAATCACCTCGACCTCGAGCAATAAAGAGCAGTCTCATGACCTTCGTGAGCAAAACGCAAACGTTACTTCATCAATGAACTCGATGCAGCCGTACCCAAGCCCGAGAGGCGAAGACAAAGCAAAAACATTATCAAAACAAAAATCTTCTCAATTAACACTGAGCCAATCGCCTGACAAACCTAGCGCTAAGCTCCATTATGAAAGTACTATTATTTCGCATAGAAGCTGGTTTTAATCGCATATATCTAGAGCCGAAACTCGAAACTTATCAGACGCCTTTATATTTACAAGGAGGACTTGGCGGCGGGAAAGGGACTATCAGCCCCAAGCTACAAGAATCAATGATGACTTTTGATAACTATATGATGAGACTCTCAAAACTTACGAATAGTAAGTCGCCGCTGCCGAACTATGAGCCAACGAGGCATTCAGACAAAAGCTACGGCTTGGTAAAAGGGTTCGCTGTGTGTACTAACCAAGGGTTGGTGCGTAACTATAATGAAGATCGCGTTGCTATCGTGTTGAATATTTTAAAACCGAGCGGGAAGACCAATGTCGATTATTGGCCCAATTGCAGCTTTTTTGGGGTCTATGATGGGCATGGGGGCTATAAATGCGCTGAATTTCTGCGAAATCATCTTCACCAATATGTAATTCTGGCCTAATTCCTCGAAATAACGGCTGGGTTAGGTTATCCGAAGTCAATTTTTCCCTTCAAACCCTCAAGAAGCACTCAGAGAAGCGTTTGAAGAAGCAGACGCTGCTTTTCTCGAAATAGCTGAGAAAGATCTCGATGAAGCCGGGAATCATGATCGCTCAGGTTCTTGTGCTATAGTGACGCTTATAGTAGGTGAGTGAGATTTCCTCTTAAGCCTGTCTAATAAACTCGGTAGATGATATGTGCTACGTGGCCAACGTAGGAGATAGCCGAGCTGTAATCAGCCAAAACGGAGGGGCTGGCCGATACGCGCTCACAAGAGACCATAAACCTTGCGATAAACTAGAGCAGAAGCGGATACAGCTGGCTGGAGGGAAAATTTACCAGTGATTTACTCATAAGGTTCGTTTCTAATACATTTTCAAAGGAATTTCCCACTGGGAGCGAACGGCAAAAGGCTGGACCTTGACCCAGCCACAAACCCTTTCAAAGTGCAAATACCATTTCGAGTTTTGCCAGGACGCCTTTCAGTAAGTCATTACTCTCTTCACGCGTCATTTCTGAATATTTTCCGTCAGGTGTCCCGAGCGTTTGGCGATATTGAGGCCAAATTATCCAAGTTTGGTGGGAATCCAAACGTTGTGATCTCGAAGCCTGAAATCACCACGGTAAAGCTGACGTATGAGCATGATTTTATCATTATGGGAAGTAAGAATCTCGCTGAAGCTCGCTTGATAAAAACGTTAATGAATTTACTTAGGTGATGGAATATATGATAAATTAGAGAATGATGAGATCATCAAGGAGGTCTGGGCCCGCGCTCAGGCGAGAGAAACCAACAACCTCCATGAATTGAACAAATTAGGTGTTGAAGCCATTCTGAGGGAGTCTCTTCTGAAGAAATCATTAGATAATGTGACGGTAGTAATGATATCGTTCTCAGGGTTTGAGGATCGATTCAACGCTGAACTCAACCGGCCCTACACTTCAAGGACTCAGTCAAAGCTGTCGGAAAGAGTACGCGAGCTGGATGGGCTAGCAATTCAAACGGAGCGCGGAGGCAACGCGACAAATAGCAATGTTCACCATATGAATGGCAATCGGGTAGCCAGCCCAACGTATAAAAAATACGGAACGATGGATGAGAAAAAATATAGGAGCATGACAAATAAGGAGTTTAATAGCATAATGGGGTCTGAGAGCGTTCGGTTGCTCGGCTTGGAGGCCAGCCGAACTCCCTCTCACTCAAACGGACATAAATTCCCTTCCAGCAAAGCTTCTCCGAGGCTCAAGGAACGGGATTAATGTATTGAGCGAATTACTTTTCGAAATAATGGCTATTTAGATATCAATAGAACGGAGTGAAATCTGGAGGCTATTTTAGAATATATCTGCTTCTTCATTTGAATCGAACGTCATCAAAACGAATCATTTTATGTTTTATATGAAATTTTATAACTTTTTCATCGTTGTAGAAGCTGCAAAGCTCTAGCCATCTCCTTTCAAATTTAATTTTTTATGTATCTTCATTTGATGAATAACCACTCTAAATCAGTCAATGAAGCTGCTTTTTTGTTATATACGCCATGATGAAAGTAAAGCTGAATTTTTATTTGAGTTAAATATCAAAAAAATTGCGGCTCTTGTTCATCAGCTCTTATTACAATTCTAGAAATGCCACCCAAGATAAATCTGAAGAAATCTTAGGCTCTCTCCCTCCTTATTACACTTAGACCGACATTAACAGTTATATTGCGCATTGACTCGAAAGGAATCTTTGAATTACTGATAAGTCTTTGCAGAAAATTTTTGAAAACCAGTGTCCAATAGCATGCAATGCGGGCTATGATGGCCTGGCGAAAGCGGCCAATCATATCGGTTCGGGACCTGTTCCTGGTCGGATTTTGGGAGATAGGACCATTCAGGAATATAGAGAGCTGGAATGGGATTTTAATAAAAATATTTTATATATTTAGATCTAAAAAGGTCCTTTTTGGCATCAGACCTTAGAAGAAAGAAGTAAGCTATGGGAAGTGGCAAACCAAGAGGTATTAAGGCAGGTAGAAAGCTGCTCAACAAGAGAAGAATTCAAATGTAATCAGCACTCAACGCAAGTCGTTTATCCTTAATTATTCCATTAGTTGGGCTGACAAAGATCTTAACAAGAGATTCTTGGGCTCGAGATACAAGAACCCTTTCTTGGGATCCTCCCACGCTAAGGGTATCGTCGTCGAGAAGTTCGGTGTCGAGGCTAAGCAGCCTAACTCTGCCGTCAGAAAGTGCTGCAGAGTGCTCTTGAAGAAAAACGGCAAGAAAGTCGCAGCTTTCGTTCCATGGGATGGTTGCTTGAACTATATCGCTGAAAACGACGAAGTCTTGGTCGCTGGTTTCGGTAGAAAGGGTCACGCTAAGGGTGATATTCCCGGCGTCCGATTCAAAGTCGTTGCTGTCAAGGGATTCTCTTTGTTGGCTCTTTTCACCGGCAAGAAGGAAAAGCCAAGAAACTAAAATGCAATCTCGCTTCACAGTAAGGCAGAAATTGATGCCATTCTAGCATATCGCACGAAAGTCATATCAGAGGAAACCAACCGAAAAAGCTTTTAATCCCTCTCCAAATTAGAATAGATATTTTCTCTTAGATGTCATAATTGAGTATTTGTTGGTTTTGAGTCATTCCTCATCGTAAAAAAAACTTTTCTGCCTTTTGATGGTTACATTCGTGCCATAAACTCCATGAAAAAAATCTGTTCAAAGAGTTAAGCTAAGCCAAGCCTCCTTCGCATTATTGAATGGTATCAACAATAATTTAACATAGAAAGAGGAATAAATAGCCCATAGGACGTCCTCGCTGAGGGTTGGGCAAGTAAAAGATCGAAATTTGCTGATTTTGTAGACGTATAATCTACGATATCTTTAAAAAATATTTTAATATCGAATGGAGTCACTTAAGAATTTGGAGCACACGAAATTGCGGAAAATGTTGCGCAAGCTTCTCGCCCCGACGTTTTACGTCTGTGCGAGCGAGAACGCCAAGGAAATCTGTCATAAGAACTACCTGTCGCCTGCAGAACTGCTTCGGCCGTTTGGAATATTGAAAGAGAACGTGATCGGAGTTGATGGTTTAGAAAAACGCAAGTCTCTTAACCTCGCCAACTTGAATCTCGATTTCGTTGATGCAGAGGAGTACGTGAGGAAAAAAACCGATGAGATCGAAGCTGAGTTCAAATATCATTTGGAAAAATATGCCCCGGATCCTCCTCGCGGTGTGGTAAAGACTCCTACAGGTGCGGATTTCCACTGAGTAATATGTATTAGGGAGAATATACAACCGAGGAGGAAGCAAGTATACATATTGAGCAGGCTGAAACGCCGTGGTTCGATGCGGCTTTTGCATCGATTAACAACGTAAATTCGAGACTAAACCTTGGTTTTAAAAGCGTTTATGTGACCTTATAGTTCACTAAATACAGCTTCGACTGCTCATTCTTGGACTTGCCTGTTGGTATTATCACCGTCATAAGCGTCGATGACAAAGACGCTGCTAAGCAGATTCAGAAATTAAAGTAAGCGTCTATTTTCCGTTAGCAGAGGTCGTCAATTATTCCATAGTGATGCTGCTAATACCGCCCTAAAGCAAATGTTTACGACGTTCCCGACAGAAGGAGCCTCGTTGCCGAGAATCTGCATCGTGATTTATGAGTCAAGCGATACGAGGAAAGTCGAGGATGCAGACAAGCTTGTCCAGAAGCTTCAACACGACATGGGATCATCTTCCCTTGTTAAGTTGATTATCATCGGCTCGAGTAATCGATTCGCTTTGTTTCATTATATAATTCTTGAGAAATACTCAGGCCGTGAGGAGACACGATCGTATTTTTGGGATAATTTCGTGGGCTTGAAGCATCACTATCCGAAATTTAATCCGGGGTACAAGCCTGGGGATGAGCCAAGGCTGAGAGGGTGCTATATTAACAAACATGAAAGGGATATGATTGGCAATGTTATTCTGGTATAAATTTGTGTTTGGAGGACAGTTTGCTTAAAGAATTGAAATAAGGATTTGACGGTGAAAATGGTGATCCCTTTCTTGGAGTCGAGGATCCGAAATCACCTACAGGTCTACCAAAAGAAGAAGAACTTCATGGGAAGCGTGATGAAAGTACATCTCGTGGCTCGTGGATTTTGCATTTAATCATTCACTTTAGGGACTGTTCAAAAAAACTCAAAAAACTGACACAAACGCATACTATCCGGTACCGCATGCAGCCCCTTACCTATCTCATCGATTTTAGATGATCCCTGAAGAAGCGAGCTTGAGACTGCTAGCAGATACGTTGTTTTTCTTAGAAGACTATGAAGCAGCGGTCTCGGTCTACAAATGCCTTATTGGAGAGATCAAAGTGAGGGTTTTTGGGTTTGATTTTTAACTGAATGCTTTTTACCAGAGCAAATCGCATAAATTGCATGGATCTTGCAAAGAAATGACCTACATCTGTCATTTCCTGTGGGAGGGCGGCTCGAAGAAAGAGATCAGCTTTGAAGAAACATTCAAACTGTACCTTGAGTCTTGGGAAGCGCGTCCTTTGGCTCTTAGGTCAGTCGTACTCCACTACTACGCTGGAATTATCAGTAAGCAGTCTACAACACCTTCTCTCACACATTATTCTCTTTCAGATAACAGGCCAAGCTTTATGCCTTTGATTAAGGACAGTTCGCTTATTTTCAGAGACTTGCTTCCGTTGTTCTACCCGCTTCTCTGTGAACAGGTAAAAGCCCCTGAATAGAGGCATTTAGATAACGTTTTTGCTAGTACGCGTTGAGTTTCTTGAAAATTCGGCCGATAAAGCCTCGAAAATACGCTTTTTGGATGATCATCACCGGCCACGCCTACAACCAACTCAACTTCAGGAAATACGGGCTGCGGTGCTACGCTCTTGCGAATATCCTCTACGATAAGCTCGGATGGAACTTCCTGAAAGAGCACATCAACAACGTGCTTGGTAAAAACTCGTTCGTTATCGGAGAACAGCTTCACTCGCTTAAATACTTCCGCCATGCGCTCACCAACATGAAATCTGAAGAATCCATCGAGAGACATCAGAGCCTGCTGAAAGAGATTTTCGACGTGATCTCCTACAATAATGCTCTAAGCAAGAGCAATAAGCTAAGCAAAGAGGAATACCAGTTCTTATGCCACGAGATATTGAAACTCCCATTACCCAAGGTCATTGATAGGTCATTCGATATTGTCCTCTCCTCAGATTTGTACAACTACATCAACGACGAGAAATTCAACCAGACCAACATCGACGCCCTAAGCTCTCTCCGCAAGGAGGATTTGGACAACGCAGCGATCTCTTGGGACGAGATGGGCGAAAAGATGACGAATCATTTTATTCACAAGGGCTTGCCTAGACTGACTCAGCGGGAGCGACTGCAGTTGAGTCTTTTCGATTGCAGGTTCTTGGATGAAAAAGCAACAATTTTAGGGAAGTTCACGAAGGAGGCGTCGATTGGAGAAAAAATCAAGGTGTTTGTCCGCCTTGAGAATCCATTTAAGGTAGATAGTTCGCGGACAAGGTGGCTAAAGCGCAATGTATAGGTTGAACTCGATCTGAAGAACATTCACTTGCTCTGCGAGCTCGAAGACCCAGAGACGAAAGAAAAGAAGGAGATTACTGACCTGGTCACCAAGCACCCGGAGCTAGAGGTGTTCCCTCGTGATTTGAAGATGGACTCGGTGCAAGTAACGTATTTATGCCTTGAAGTAGCTGCTTATAAGGAAGGTGAGAGAGAATTATGATACAGTGCATGACATAGCGCTTTTGGTATTATGTAGGGATATTACGTATCAAAGGAATCAAGTGGAATCTCCGAGACTTTGAAAGTAGCCATGAATTCAACTTTAAGAAGTCAAAGGTCCCGAAATCGAACATCAACGAGACAAGAATCGTGAAATCGGCGGGAAATATCAAGCTGAACCTTCAGAACTTCAATCATAACCTCGTTTATGGCGAGTTTAAACATTTCGGGCTGACCATTGAGAACCCCACAGAAGAAGCGATTGAAACTATCTATATCGTCTCGTCGCTGCCAATCTGCACAGGGTTTGAAACGAAAACCATTCACAAAATCGAGCCCAAGTCTTCTTATAATGTAATAGGATCGATCTCGTTCTATCTTTTTCACAATATTCCTAGTACAAATTCTATCTTCGAGGTTCAAGCATCGGAACCTTTGAAGTCAGGCTGCTCCTCAAAACTGTATTTGCGAACGGAGGTTCCTCGCTATCTCGACTCGTCTTCCCTCTTGCAGTAAACAGCCGCGTGCTTTCGGATTATATAATGATTGGAATAGGTCGGACCCTCCTTCCTCCCTAAATATTTCGCAACGAGCTGTTTCAATAAGCGAGCCATTGGTATTCAGGTAACGACAAGGGTTCCGATTCAATAGTCTTATAATAAATAACTCCCCTAAGATTGAAGAGTTTTGGCAAAAGAAAAGCAAGGAAATCGATAGAAAGAACCTTACGTTTACCCAGGTAAGCCCGAAACTGGAGCCTAAAGCATTGAAATCCACTTTTTTATTAGTTCTCGGTCATGAACGATCGATGGACCACGCTTCCGATCGGCGGCGAGCAAGAATCGTATAAAAACTATAATTTCTTCTCCTTCTACATCGCGCTCGCGGACACCATCGAAGATCCGACCTTCAGCGACATCAGGCCTTCGAAGGTCTCTTCAACGCAAGTGCTCAGCAAGCCAAGAGTCCCCATCGTCGATGACAAGGTCCTCAAGAAGTTCTTCAGATTGAACCAAGCGAATTTCGATAACCTCCAGCCGGATAACGCTTTCACCGGCAAAGACAACCGCGAGATCGCTTCAGTTGCCATCTTCTGGGAGTACCAGTCCTCTGCAGAAGGTAATTTCTTAGCTGTTATTGACCTGAACTCCCTTTGTCACTTCAGATATTAGATCAGGCTGCCATTTCATTTTCAATGTCGCGTTGAACCCGGCCTATCTGCAAAACACCTTGAAAGAGTATCAGTACTTCGAGCATCTGCCTCTGTCGTATGATCTCGGCTATCAAAGAGAAATTGAACACGATTTCCATACAAACATGTACTCTAACGACTTACTCACCAGTGTGCTTTATCCAACGCGTTTTTAGAGTCTGCACGGTAGAAATAAAGCTCAAAACGATCAATACATTCCATCACAAGCCCCTCCACTACAAAGTCGAGGTCGTGAACCCAGATGTTGGATTAGAGTAGCCTTATCCCTCGTTTCAACCCTTAACTTATTGATAAAAAGCGCCAAGGAAGCCGTTGGATCTGAGTATTTCCAATGGAAGGATAAAACCGAAATCGACGTCTTCGACCAAAAGCCAACTGTACTCTTGTCCTTTCTTTCTAAACAGCAATAATGGTTTTATTCGCACGTAGGACGCAAGAGAGATCGTCTTCAGAGCAAATTTCTTTGGACCTGGATTATACGACCTGTCGCGTTTCAAATTCGTGTTCTTCCACGATAGAAACACAAAAGAACTCGTGAAGCCGCTTTCGGCACAAGAAGTAGTTTCTTCTCAAATCTGGGACACTAGAACGTTTGCCCCACGCTCTGAGCACTACTTGCTAAGGATTAAGGCAGCAGACTCGTTAATATAGATTAGCTAAGGGCAAAAAATACCGATATATAGTCCCTTGAAATTTGAATTTATAGCTGCAAATGAATAGCTGAATAATACATACAAAATCAATTAAAAATTAAATGGAACCAGAACAAGATACTAGCATAGACCAAGAGACCTTGAGTGAGTTGCTTCGATCATCGGCGTTGTTTTGCTTACGGAATTTTTGATTGTAGAGGAGATACAGATCCTTCAGCAGTTCATTGCTAGCAATAGTTCGAAATATATCTTCACGGATAAAGAATCGCAGGACCTGTTTACCTATAACATCGAAAAACGGTTCTATGACAAAGAATGGCGGATGGCAGCGAATCCGAACCTCTATTTAAAGGTCCTACAGTTAGTCAGGCTCATGACTCGTGATAAAAACATCGTGGTATATTTTTATAGAATTACTTCAGAGAAGTTGCATTTTATTGTAGGCGAGAGTCGACTTGAAGAAGTTTATTGACACGATTATGGAGCTCTTGGAGGAGAATCTATCGCGAGAAATAAATCATCATTTCTACGACGAAGAGAACAGCAGAAACATAATCATTGAAGTTTTAAGTATCTATTAAATTACCAATGCAGCAAAACTAATGAGAAAGGTTTATGCAGGCGCATGATCAATGAGCAATACTTCATCAACAGCATGTTTTCTTTAAAAGTGTTCCAGAGTCTGCTAAAACTGCTGGATACACCGCATTCGATTCTCCAGCGCTGTCTGCTCGAGTTTTTCATCTTCCTTTTCGATGGAATATCCTCGTAAATTTCTGCTATATGCATCATCTTATCTCCCTCAACAGCAACGACCTCTTCAAAGAGCAAATGCAATCAGAATTCGACGACGTTCGGTACATCGGAAGGCTGCTGATACTCTTAGAGAGCGCATTTTCCGACGATATTAAGCTCCTTGCGATCAATCTCCTCTATAGACTTCTCGACAATGAACAGATCGTGCTGTTGGTCAGGAAATGCTTCGGATTTACGATTTTGGTGAACACGCTGAAACTAACAAAGAGTCAAGAGATCCGAATCGGCATCTTGAATCTGCTAAAGACGCTTATTCAGTTCGCTGATAACTATAAGGACTTTGTTTCGCTTGGATTAACGAGCACGTTAATAACTTTCTTTAAGTATAACCCTTTGAAGCAACCACAGGTGTATATAATACTATTATGCTCGATAGGAGGTCCAAGAATGTAGTTGAATTGATCCTCTTGCTGACGAACCTGACCTTCCTTTCGCTGGACAACGAATTGGCTATTCGAATCCATGATAAAGGGCTTTTCATTTTGTTGAGGAAGCTGGTGGAATGCCATCCGCTTAAAAGGAAGCAGAATGACATCATTGATGATATCACGCTTGAAGATGTTGACTCAGCTATTGATGAGTTAATAGTTTATATTCTGAGGACATTGAGGTTCGTTTTTGGTCCAGAGAGAAATCGTAAGGTAATCAACCCTTCCTTGTGTTGAATTGGAGGACTATGACGATTATTTCTTTTATTTGCAGGTGATAAAAGCGATTTTTCCGCCGAGAATGCTGGCTCTTTTTATTGATATTGGAAATTATGTGAAAAACCTGGAGAAATACGAAGCTCTCACGGCTGAGTATTCAGGACTTAACGTAAGTTATCAAGCCACAAAGGATTTTCCAATATTTTTTTATTTACTTTAGAAAAAAGAACTGGATAAGATCGAACACTGCCTCCAAGAGTCGGAAAAGTTGAATGATTTTTCTAATGACCTCGACACGATTCACAGGAAGGTCCATTCTTACCAGATCCTCCAGCAGTTGGTATGTATAGATATATGAATCGAAATACAAAATTTACATTGAAAAAAGGGAAAAGGGGCTTTTGGTGTGGTTTATCTAGCAAAGAAAGGAGATAATGAGTACTTAATCAAGCATTTGTTTATTTACAATAACTGCTTTTTATCGATAAAACAGGTTTGCATTGAAGGAGCTGAAGATATCAGAACTCGCGCCTGTGGAGAGCTTTAGAAAGGAAGGGAAGAAAAGCGAGGTGGAAGACATTTCTAAAGAGGTCCGGATATTTAAGGAGGTAATTCGACTCAACTCTCTCAAATTCAACGAGGATATTTATAGCTAAGCCATCCGAATATCATACGCTACTATGATTCGTTTATTGAGGGAGAGTATCTGTATATCGTGATGGAGTACGTTGACGGGTTTAATCTATCAAATTTCATCAAACTGCAATCCGATAAGGTAACTTTCGGATAGCAAACTCTCCTAATTTGCATATATGTAGAGCATAATGCTCAAAGAAAGCCAAATCTGGAACGTGATTATCAGCATTTGCGCAGTACTCAAGTACCTGCACACAGAAAAACACATTATTCATCGAGACATCAGTCCTTCAAACATCATGATCGACAGAAATTTCAAAGTCAAATTAGGTAATACCCCTTCCCTCCACGAACAAATGTGTTAACATATACTTTTTCCTTAGCTGATTTTGGGCTTGCCAAAAAATTGAATCAGTCTGTTACGGCTCGAACTTTTGTAGGAACCCTCGCTTATTCAAGGTATGTATTTGTAGGCAATGGGTTGTTTAAGAGAGATCATTGCTAGTCCTGAGGTCGTTGAGAATAAGCCTTATACCGATAAGGCCGATATTTGGGCGTTGGGTTGTCTTGGCTATGAAATGATATCACTTCATCCGCCTTTCTCTGGGAATAACCCTCTTCAACTTGCTAAAAAGGTAAGGATTTCCTCCAAATTCTATTTTATACGAGCCCGCTTGGTATGCTAGATTGTGAACTGCGAGTTTGAGAAGTTGAGCCCCAAGTTTCATAGTCCAGAGCTCATTAAATTCGTAAATCTGTGCATGAATCCAGATCAGAGCAAACGACCCAGCATCTTAGAGGTAATTAATTTATTATTACAATGGTAACGCGAACGCTTATTCTTTAAGCTCACGAGTCTAATCTCGCATAAAATCCTTGATTATTCCTGTGCACTGCTTGTTGCTGACGAAATCAATGAGAAAACAATGCTGCGACTCAAGGCGAAAATGTAAAGAAGACGCTTTATGATGCATCCTAACTAACACTAAATACATAAAGCAAAGAATACGAGGACCAGAAGGACGTGCAATTGAATTCAACGAGCAATGGACCGATAACTCAGCTCAAGCCGTTGAAGTTTTTGAGTTCTGATCTCACGAAAATCAAAGAAGATCCGCTGACGACCTTCTTGACCCTCACGCAAAAGATCACGCTGGTGGCGACTTCTCCATTTGATGATCAGGAAAAAGCCCAGAAGAAATTCATCGTGGCGTTGTTCTACAATCATACGTTGAAAAACCCTGAATTTCCAGCCTCGCAACTGAAAGTTGAGCTTAATAAGGTAGAGAAAAAGGAAAGAAAAGCTGGTCTTATACGATTTGTGTTTAGCTGATAAGTTTTGCGAAGGAGGAAGTCAGTATCTTTGAAAGGCAAGATTTTTCGACGATGGAAAAGGTAACAAAGCATTCGATTATGGTGAAATTGATTGTATTTGACCAGGATAAAACGCAAGCGGTCACATATGAGAAATTGCATTTCCTCATTGATGAACTCTACCAAAGTATCAAGAAAGCTTAGAGTTTTGTATGAGCCGATTCGAATGGGCATGTTTGTCTATTTTACAGTTAATTTTTTTTGTAAGATGCAGTAATATGCATGATGTCCTGAATGATGTATGAAGAATCCAAATATTTCTATAATTTTTCAGGAAAGAGCTGATTTTGTTGTATCAAGAAGTTATTTCTCTTGATGAACTTGATTTAAGAGGTTACTTAATACGAGTTACCGAAAATATTGTTGGACTACCTACCACTTAAAAGCACAAAGGAAATGAGTTATCTTCATAACTCTCAGGAACTTCCAAAGGTAATTGGAATTATTCGGTTGGGAGTTACTTCGCTATTAAAGTTTATTCTTTTTCAAATATTATTGCAGTTGTAAAATGATTCTTTGAAAATCTTTCTGAAGCAGAAAGATTCCTAGTTTGATAACGAAGGCTAAGATCTTGTTTTTCTAAATATTTTGGCCTAGACTCTCGTGTCTAGGAAAAAATCTTAATGATGTTATAATCAAAGTACTGATATCTTCCTACAGAGTTTTCGTGCTGTAGACATGATGGGTACTTCCTGGCATGGGAAGTTACGTAATGTGCGCTTATAATTTACCAATTATTTGAATGCATATTTGCTTGGTAAATAGATATGCGTACAAAATCGATTGATCCATATTAAGGTCGTAATATGTATGTATCAATTTCAACTATCTCTTTTCAAAGAGAGGAAAGAAGTATTATTGACATTCAGAAGAATGCATTTATTTCCTCTAACTTCATCACAATTAACCTTCCAAGGCTAAGGGAAGTCTCTACGAGGTATGAAAGACTGTATTTCAGAGCGCTATATTATTGATTTTCAGCCTTCAAAGTGTCAAAACTCAAGTTCTAGACGACGACATTTTTTATCACTGCTTTATGCAATATTAGTTTTTGTTTTTTCACTATGCAACTAACTTCAACTTAGTTCTTCTCCTCCCCATGCACAAAGTTATCAAGCTTTTCAAGTCGACAGGAGTTAAACTTGCGAATTTCAGGATCTCAAAAAGATATCATGTCAATCGCAGTACACTTAAGAGAAAGCTCTTACCAGTTGATGATTGCACGAAAGCAAACAAATCTTCTTCTTCAATTTCAAACTTCTCATACAAATGGTCTTCCATCTTATGCTTAACGATAACCTCACTTACTTCAGGATTGTCCTAATTAATTTTAGCTCCTTTTCTTTGTAAATTAATCAATTACCCTGACGAGCTGAGCAAGGCTTTCTTTGTTGTCAACAAGGAACTTAACTTGGTATTCCATTGCCTTTTTGAAAGTCTCCTTGTCAACCGGGTGCTTTGACTCGGGCGCCATACTATACAGCAATCACCACCACGAAACACGACTAAATTACTCCAAAAGAAGCATCGCCGAACCAACAAGCTCGAGAAACTCTTCGTTTCCTTGTTGCATATATTCCGCAGTACTCGCTTCGAACTCTTTTCCGTCGACTTTCCAAATAGGGAGGTATCTTCGAAAAATCTCCTTGGAGAAAGTGCTGATAAACCCGAGATATTCTCTCAGGATTTGGATGTATTCGGCGTCACTGGTAGCGGCTCTTCTACCTAATCATGTCATGGAGTCATCGAAAGAAATTATTGAATGAAAATACGTTTTCTGATCTGAGTGAGTTTTATAGCGAATATTCTCTTAGTCAAAATAGTGAAGTTCATGTAGATTTTCTTCATTGTTTCGATTGACAAGATTCCGTTCTCTCTTTTAATTTCGAATTCTCTGAAAAATGGGGACCTTGCCTCCTTTTCTTCTTCCTCTCCTGGATTCTGGGTGTCTTCCTATTAGAAAAGAGTTTTTTCTCTGAGACTAAACGCACACCATTTTTTACCTCTTCGATATTCGTGAACAAGTACCAGACCCTAAACGCATTTGATTTGTCAAAACACTAGAAGAAAAAACGCGCTTATTACCCGGCCACCACAGCAGTGACGCCAGCAATCCCAGTGGCGAAGAGGATCTCTTTTTTGTGCTTTCGGAAAAAGTCCATTTTTATATATTTCGAATAAAATTTAACTTAGGATACCGGTTAAGAGGCTCAATTGATATAAAATTCAATTAGCTGTATTATTTGTAGAAAATAGGAATGAATAAAAGTAAGATGATGGCAGCTAGCATGAGGATTCTGAGGAGATAGAGAAGGGAGATTTAGCTGTTAATTATTTGGCTACGCTAGGCATTTTTCAGAAGCGATTTGGACTTTCTCGTTGGATTGAATTTCGTAGATGCACGTTGCACATAAGACCTCATAAACCCTGTTCACGTATGAGTCGTAGAGCTTAATCAGGATGGGAAGGAGGTAAATGTGGGTTCTCTAATGTGGATATTTGAATTGAGGAAAATTTGGATACCAGAATCTACATAATTTCTTATATTTTTAATCAAAAAGTATTGATTGATAAGATCTGTGAGAAATAGCTCATCAATGGTACTGACGTATTAAATAGGATACTAGATAGAAAAAACTTCCTAACACAAAAGCAATAGCACAAACAGCTGGCCACAATTTGCTGAATGAAAAGCAAGTCGGATCAAGGCTATTCAATTTGTTAGATCCATAGTTGAAGCAGGAAAAGGACCTTATTATTCTGAAAAATACATAATAAGTACATCAATGCAGAGAATGAGAAAACTATCTAGACTAGCCTCACCACTCTCGATTTATCTGACGACTTCATCGGTGACCAAGGAGCCAGACCCATCTGCAAGAACACCACAACACAATCTATTATGGAACTTGATCAGTGTACAGGTAGCAAGTGCGGTAGTTGCAAGGTGGCATCAAGCTTCAACTAAAGTACGGTAGAAAGCAAATTATTAGGGATTCCACATCCCCCAGGTCTCAATTCTAAAAAGGTAAATGCACGAATCACTGCCAGTGATTGAAAGCACTTTCGCAAAACTAGATAATTAACAAAACCTAAGAAGACCAATATTATATAGTACGTTTTGGCAACATAATTCAAAATAACTTGAACTTTTTTGTAAAATAATTTGTTTGGTTCAAATAATACAAAATGGTAATCAGGTTAAGAAACATAAATTCGATATTTATTTTAGCAGCTTACCAACAGCTTAACAGCTTGGACATTTTTCGTAAAATGGGCTCCTATATTTCCTTGAAAACGACCAAAATCAACGTGAATAGATACCACGCTAGCAGTTTTTATGTATTTCTTTTTTTTTTTCTTCAAGAAACGGGAATAACTATTCCAAAAAAGGATCTATTCATTGCGCTAAATATCTTGTGTGTAAGTCAGGGATCGAATGCGTCATAGACAGGCTTCTTCCAACTAATTTCATGAATGAAATGTGATCCTGGTAGTAGATTTATGCTAAATCAGCTTTATTGCTTTTCTAACTCGTCCAGAGTACCTACAACATGTCTCGAAGCGTTGCCACTCTTTTTTACTCAAATTTGGAGATAATCAGATAGCAAGCCTCATTTTGACAATTTGATCAACTTATCATTAGGTACGTTATTTAAACGAGTTTTGATTCGCCCGAGCTAACTTAATTCAGCACTTTGCAAACTTAAATTAGTATTTTTTGATAGATCACATTTCAGCTTGCCTTAAATTCTTACATGGGTAAAAAACACCAGAAAAAGAAAAAAACCTGGGACCACGGTCCAGAAAACAGCAAGAAACCTTATCCAGACCACCCAGATAAAGCTTTTGTGCATTTTGCACACACTTCTCCTCCCTTGGAAATTTACTACCAAGTAATCAATCTCGTATTAAGCATTTTACTGACGACTCACACTCTCAGGAAGTTTTCCGTGAATATTTCAAGGATGACACTGAATTTAAGGCATTTATTCAATCAATGAAAGAGCGGCTTCCCGTGACTTTCCGTGTGAATGAAAACGTCCCAAATTACAAAAACTTCCTTAAGACACTCAAAGATCCAGAGTACATCGCCGCTTTGCTGGCTCAAGGCAAGAAGCCATCGAATCCTGAGGAAGAAACGAAAGCAGAAGCAAACACTGGAGAAAAAATTGAAGAGAAAACCGAAAAAATAGACCTAACAAGTAAGAATTATCAAGGGACGAAATAATCATTCAACCATTTTAGAGGAGATTTCCCTCAGGAATGTCAGCTGGTACCCCAACGAGCTCGTTTGGCAAATGAACACGTTCCGACAGCACCTCAAGAAGAACGAAGCGTTGAAAAAACTACATAAATATATCCAACGAGCCTCAGATTCAGGCCTGATCACCCGCCAAGAGCTGGTTTCCATGCTGCCTCCGCTCTTTTTGGACGTCCAAAGCACGGATCTCGTGTTCGATATGTGCGCTGCGCCAGGTAAATGAACATGATCTAGATATTTGCTCATTAATCGCGTGATTAGGCTCTAAAACCTCTCAAATCCTCCAAACAATGTACCGGGACGAAGCCCAAGGGAAAGGACCTACCCAAGGTGGTGTGATTGCCAACGATGCTGACTATGTGAGAGCATACATGCTTACTCATCAGATTAAAAGGATGAATGCGGCTGGCATTGCTATTGTCAACCATCACGCGCAATACTTCCCAGGACTGACGGTTCCTGATGCAGCTGGGCAAAACCCGCATGATTCGAAGCTTCTTTTTGATAAAATCCTGGCTGATGTGCCTTGCACAGGTGACGGAGCAATCAGAAAGCTACCAAATCGCTGGTCGAATTGGGCGGCTAGAGATGGCATCGGTTTGCACCATCTCCAGATTTTGATTCTGCAAAGAGCGCTACAACTTGCTAAAATCGGAGGATTGATTGTTTATTCAACATGCTCGCTTAATCCTATCGAGGACGAGGCAGTCCTGACGGATATATTTAGAAGAGCCAATCCCGACGCCTTCGAGCTCGTGGACATCCACAGCTATTACCCAGGACTGATCGCGAGGAGAGGGCTGTTGAATTGGAAAGTCTATGAAGAAACTGAGGAGTTTAAGACCTATGATAAAGAGAGGAAAGAGAAAGCGCTTAAGAGACAAAAGAACAAGGAAGGTGAGGCCCCAGAGGAAGAAAAGCAGTTCGATCGCCAGAAGATCTTCAATAAATATGCCTCAATGGCTGAGCTTCCGAAAGACTACGCTGGAGTGATTGGCCCGACGCTTTTCCCTGAGGATGAGGAAACGATGAAGAATGTCTACAAAATCCAGAACAGCATGAGAATTTTGCCTCATGATCAAGATAGCGGCGGCTTCTTCATCGCTCTTTTGAGAAAGAAGAAGGACGTTGTCTTCTCGAATAAGTACGCGAAGGGTGGTCCAACGGAACAGCAAATTAAAGAAATCATTAAACAAGCAGAGGCCAAAGAAGAAGCTGAAGAAGGAGAGAATAAAGTCAAGGTCGAGGTGCCAAAGGAAGATGAGAGTGGCAGCGAGGCTGAAGAGGAGAAGCTACCAACGGAACCTCAGAAGAATGGAGAATCAAAGGCAAATGGAGAATCGAAGAAAAGCGTAGAGGTAGAGAAAGCCAAGCAGCCTGAGGAGGGAACTAAAGCAGAAAAAACCGAAGAAAAGAAGGCGGAAAACGCTGAGGGAAAGAAAGAGAAAAGAAATAGATACACAAAAGCCAAGAAGCCGGAATTCATTCGGTTTGAGTCGCCTGACTGGAAATGGATCTGTGAGTTTTACGGCATCGAGGAAAGCAAATTGAAGCCGTTTACTATCCAATTGAACGAAGGCGACAAAAACATCTATTTGATCTCTCCGGCCATCCGCAAATTCTTGGACTGCGAGCCTAAGGGTAAGTATTTGGCGATTTTATGATATATAATATCTTTCATATAGATGCTCTTAAGAAACTGAATGTTGGCGTCAAATTGTTCGCTAGAAACACAAAGGAGAGTTTCAATGAGGGCTGCTGTCCTTACCGTATCTGCCAGGACGCAGCACCAACCGTCTTCCCGCTCTTGAGCAGCAAGAGAAAGATTAAAGTCACTGCGGAGTTCTTCAAGCAGGCGGTCAAGGCGAAAAACGTGAAGTTACAGACCGTGAAGGACGCTGAACTCTTGAAAAAAATCAATGAGGTTGACTCCGGCGCGGTGCTGCTGTATGTTGAAAACGATGACAACATCAAAGACTTCGACTGCGTTGTCGCGCTTAAGTTCAAGGCGTCGTTAATGCTCATGATCTCGACTGAGTTGGCTGAGAGTCTGGCAATCAGATACATCGAATCAAATGTTGTTTAGAAAGGGTTCTATAGTCTTTTTGTATGTAAGCTCAACGAGATGGCCTTAGGGGGAAAATTTTGTAGGTTTTGCGTATAGATAAGACGAATTTTGAAAGCTTCTTCGAGTTAATTTCGTAATAAAAAAGTGTTAAATCGACATTCTCATAAACAACAAAAAATTTATAAATTTTGCATTCTTTACACACACATGTAGGTTATTGGAGTGAGGAATATAGTCTGTCTACTAATTCAGACCCGCCGATTTCAAAAGCGGTATTAAGCGCGTTCCCGATCTTCTGCTTTGTGAGAACGAGCTCCGCTTCAGAGTCTCGTAGATGATTGTGCAAAGATTTGAGCGCTGTTTCGTTCTTTTGCAGCTGAGCTCTGGCGTTCTGTAGTTCATCAATGGCTCTATCAATGGTATCCTAAGATTATTATTATTCTTTGATGAGCTTGAGTATAAAGGAAATATACCTGGAGCTCAGCATTCTCTTTCTTCAGCATTCTAACCTTCGCAGAGTCATTTTGCTTTGAGCTGGAAAGTTTAGCTTCACGATGGTAGACAGAGAGCTCTCTCTTTGCTGATTCAAGTTCGTTGAGAGTATAAGCTAATTTTCGGCTTGTAACTTCCAATTCTGATTCTAGTTGGGTGACTTGAGTGCTGTACTGCTCCTGTAGCTCTTGGAGACTGTTATTGAAAGCAGCACATCTCGTTTCCGTCTCTTGATCTCTTTCCTGAGCGAGTTTCTGGCTATAACTCTTCTCTGTTTCGTGAATTTCCCTGATAGCTTGAAGCGCTTCGATTTCTTGCTTTTGAGCGCTGATTTTCAAATTTAATCTCTCTAGAGCCTCGCCATGTTCTGCCTCGAGCTCTGTCATCTGCTGCTTCAGTTTCAAAACGACCATCTTCGAATCTTCGAGGTCAGAGATCTGCCCATTCAACTGCCGATTCTATGGATTTGAAATGATTTTAATATTTCCCGCTCTCAAGGTATCAATTACCTTTTCTCTCAGATTTTCAATGGTTTCGACCAATTCCAGGTTCTTCGCCCTATACGTTTGAGCCTCTCTAGCCGCGTCTTCGCGTTCATTTTCTAGTTTCTCAAATGCGATTTTCGCCTCTCTTTGGTACGTATCAAAATTATAATTCAGACTCCTTATTTGTTCCTAGACAAACCCATTCAGATCACGCCTACTGTGTCAAAACTCACCTCTAAGAAAGATATTTCTTGCATGTATTTCGACTGTATCGCCAGCGACTCTGCTTCAACCTCTCCGACCTTCGCCAAACCCTTATTTATCAGCTCATCTTTCTCTTTGATCACTAACTCTAGCCGCGAGACTTCCTCCTTCAGTTCGTTTATTCTATTCTCGTTCGTTTTCAACGTCGATGACAATTTTTCATTCAATTCCTTAGATTTCAGGTATTTCTCATTATATGATTGCGTGGCTTCGTTCTCCTAAGAAAACCCTCTACTGTCAACCCTCCGAATAGTTTGAAAGGCTTTTACATTAATTCTTTGCTGTGAAAGATCGTTGTAGCTTTGCAACAGTCTCTCACTGTCTTCTAATATTTGTTCATGCTTTTTCTTAAGTTTGTCTCGCTCTTCTTGAAGCTTTTTAATGATACAATTAGTATTAGCCATTATATGCAACTTACCGCAATAATCTCGCTCTCTTTGCTGCTTAGCTTGAGTTTCAGATCCTCTAACTCCGCTTTCTGTCTGCCATACTCTGCCTTCAGCGCAAAGAGCGTTTGCTCCGTCTCTTGCCGTCTCTTTTCAGCGAAATCCGCGTCAGAGCGAATTTCATTCTCTCTTGCCTGACGCTGCCTGCTCTCGAATTCAATCTGCTCTTGTTGTCGCTTACAGATCGCAGCTTTCGCGTTTTTCTCCCTTTCTATTTCCCTGATCGTTTCGCGCAAGCTGTTTATTTGCTTTTCATAGTTCTGCCTTTCCTCCTCGTGTTTTTTAGTTTTTTCTCTCAACTCCTCAAGCTCAGTGGAACCTCCGTTCTTCAATTGGGTCTTTGCTTCGAATAACTCCGCTTTTAGACTCATCAATTCAACTAAAAGGAAATCTTTTTGGTCTTTCAACAGCACCAGCTCCATGTTTCCGCTTCCCGCGTGTTTTTCCTCTATTTTCGTTTTCAGGCTCAGCAAATCATCGATCTTTGCTTTAAGTAACCCGTTTTCTTGCTCCAGCGCTTTTAACCGTGAAGCTACGCTATCAGACCCAGATTCCTCCAAATGTACTAGACCATTAGGTTTTGTAGAATTTATTTTCTGTAGAGCCCTAAACTCTTCAATGACTTCCTCCTTCGCCTGCAATTGTGCTTTCAACTCTTCGTTTGAAGCCTTTAGCTGTTCATTGCTCTTTTCGAAGGCCTTTATCTCACCTCGGAGCGCCTCGAGCTTCTTTTCATGAATTTGAGTGCTGTTTTCAAGCTGGCTTCGTAGCTCCTCAATCGTCTGCTCTGATTCTCTTTTGAGACGCGCAAATTCAAGTTGAACGTCCTCTTTTTCGGAAGCACTCTCTTGTCTCAGCTTTTCAAGCTTTTGCTTCAAGGTCTCATTATCCCTCATACTGTCCTGCAATCTTCCCTCAAGTTTCTTGTTCTCGCTCTTCAGGAGCACTAAATTGTCATTCAAGGCAATATTACTCGCTTTGTAATTTTCCACTTCAGCTGTTTTGGCGATCAAACTGTCCTGGGCCTTCAGTTTCTCATCAACGATCTGCTTCTGAAGGTCTCTGACGCGGTTTCTTAAATTATCGACTTCATCTGAATGCTGGCTGATTTCTTGTCTGCAAACTTCAAGTTCGTTAAATTTTTGCTTCAGTTCCTCCGTGAGTCTCATATTCTCAGCAAACTGCGCTTGGTGCTGCAGCTCCAATTGTTGAATTTTTTGCTGAGCGTGATGAAGCTGCGATGATTTATCCCGCGTGACTTCATCCAATGCGCTCTCGTATTCATCCTGGAGGTCTCTAAGCTCAGTTTGAAGCGAGGTCCTTTCAGCTGAGAGCATCGAAACGCGCTTTTGCAGCTCAGCTCTCTCTTTTTCCGCTTGCTGAAGGTTCATAAGCACCTGCTCCATCGGCGCCTTGGAAGCGAGAGATTTGTCTTGTTTCTGCGCAGCACTCTCAAGGTCTTTATTGATTGCTCTGAGAGCAGCAACCTCGTTTTTGAGGTTAGATTGCTGAACTTTCTCCTTTGAAAGGCATATTTCAAGCTCTTGGTTTTGAGCCTGGTACTGATTGCATAGAGCCTGGAGAGCGATGAGGTTATTTTGCAGTTTGTTCTCTGAAGAGACCCGCGCTTGAAGCGACTCTTTGAGGTTTTTCACCTCCTCGGTTGCTTGTTCAAGCTGCTCAGCCAGGAGTTTCATCATTTGCGCCTGTTCGAACTGAGCGAATTTTTCAAACGATCGGTTGCTGACCAAAGGAGAGCACATATTCTCCTTATCAAGAATTAATTCCTGCAAAGGCTGAGTATTTGAGTCAGATAAGCCTATGGAAGCTGATTCCTGTATTTTGCGGCTGAATGGTGATTGCGGTGATTGTTTAGGCTCATTGAATTTTGAATTTTTCGTTGATAGAGTATTTTCATTGCTGCTATCCAGCGAAGATTTGCTTCGATCGGAGTTAAGCGGAGTGTTCTCATCGATGTAAGTGCCTTTTACGCTAGTTTCGTGAGGTTTCACGAATTGTTTATCATCAACGGAGTTTTCCTTGACTAGTAAAAGCAATGAATAAATATTCTCGTGGCTTGGGAAACTTACAGATAAAGCTAGTGTTTTGGCACTCTCGAAATACGGGAGTTGATTCCTCAGCGAACGATATCTGCATCGTCGAGTTTTCATCATATTGCGAGTTCAAGTCTTCGGTTTGGAGTCTATTGGAAGGGATTAACAGAGGGGTAATAGGGAGACGATACTCTTGGATGGGTTTTAACTCCTCTATTTTAGAAAGTTCGTATTTAAATGAAATCGTAGCATTGAGATCCGGACATTTAGTAAGCTTCATGCAACTTTGCTGCTCTGATGGTTGCTGCGTGAGGATCTCTGTGAGATTGGTTTCTATCAACCCAGCGATCTTTTTCCCTTTTGCACCGTCGATTAAGACCGCAATTAAGCTCTAAAACCGATAAGAATGGCTCGTAGAGGAAATGAGTATCACCTTTTTCTCAATGAATTTGTTTTGGATGGTATCATAGTAGATTGTTGAGGTAGCAGTCATTTTTTGGTTGAAATAGCAAGTGCCTGAAGCACTGTCGAAGCTGTATTGAGGGCTCTCGATTTTGCTGGAGCCTAGCGTTGTTGTTAGTATGAGCGGTCGATATAGATGGAAATTACCGGTTTTCCAGAGTACCGATAGGTTAGAGGAAGTGGACAAAGCAATGCTAACCTTCTCGATGAATAGGTTGACTCGATATTTATATATGTGAATGGTTGTGGCACGCTGTGGTTTCATTTGAATTGGACGAGATTTAGCGATAAAGATTCAAATTTAAACTAATAACGAGCGAAAAATCTCAAATCTATTCAATAGTGATTAAAATAATAAAGTAGAGAGAGAGACATTGTGTCACTTAATAGGTCGAGATGAGAAAAATGAGGTCAACTGAATAATAGAAGTTGAGAAAATGAGAGAGTGTAAACTTATTCAAGCACTCTCGAAAATATCAGATAATCTTTTTTGATAATGCAGCTAGCAGAAGTTAGCTTAAACACTATTATAGCATTTGTTCAGAAATATAATTGCCACCTTGACCTTAGCAATATGAAGCCTGTGAAGCAGAATTCTCGCGTCCATCTGATTTTTTTCACAACACTTCCTTTTGTCTGCTGAGCAATCTCATCCTTGTCTACGATAGCGCAAAAGACGACACTCGAGTACCTCAGTCTCTCGCTTTAACAAAATTGTGTGGCGAAGTCCTTAAGAATTTTATCCATAACAACAGACTTGAATCTGGAAAACTAGAAAATGGGAGCCGGGAAGTCTCTCCAAAAAGAAAAGAAGTGATGAATTGCATGCAAAGCGTCTAGGCTAACGGCGGAAGAATCATTCAAATCAAGAGACTGGAAAAGGATCCGCGGAGAAAGAACAGCAATCGACACAAACAAATCTTCACTGACTGGGCACCATTCACCTAGTGGACTGTACCTCAGGAGGGTCCAGCCAACTGGCAATGGCGAGCATCTATTTAGCTGCTCCAGCCGCTTGTATCTTAAATCTTGAGAATACCTCGAAGATATATAATTGCTTATGCTTGCTATTTTTATGTCTTTGTTTCTATTCAGAAGAATTTTAAAAAAAAATTGAGAATCCTTATACTCTTCCATGAACGAAGCTGTTATATACATTTCCGCATTGCCTTTGCATATATCAATATAATCTCTTAAATATCACAGCACTACCACTCGCAAGCTTTTAGCGAGGGGATAAGGTTTTCAGATAACTCGGTAAAATGATTTGTGAGGCTCGAATATATATGATTACATAAATAGAAGTTGACTCGGAGCCTTTATTTTACTTATTTGGTTTTGACGATCTAGCTGCGAAGCATTCATGCTGTATGAAAACAAAAAAAATGGTGATTCTTGATGCCTCATTACTAAGCGATGGAAAGATTACCAAAATGGTGATTAGGCGACTTGGGTTGAACCCGATGTGAGCAACGATTGAAATTAACAAAATCTAACAATGCCAGTCTCGATAGTTATTTTTTGTTGGCTAATCAGAATATGTGCGTCTCATAAAATCCGATTGGAGAACGCACGAGACCAGATGCGCTGACAACAGTTTGTGATGGTTACAATATCGAGACTTTTGACTCTCAAGAAGAGATAGTTATTACAAATTAAGATTGTTTGTGGTTTAGAGAGTTTTTTTTTTTGCTTTTGAAAGGCGTAACGCTTTTTTCGTCTTCACCGCTTCAAGCATAATTTGATAAGCGCAGTCACGATTTCCGATCTGAACTTATTTAACTTTTGAAATTCTTGTGCAAAATGCTGATTCGTCCTCAGTTTCAGAGAAAAACTATGAAATGCTTTTTTTCCTTTTATAGATTCCAATTCCGAATTCGTGTCCTTTTATTCTTTTATTCGTTGAATTTTATTCAAGCAGTTTAGATATACAATTTTGTCATTGATTTATCCCTCTCAACAATGCTGAAAAATCTGAAATATCTCAACAAAAGGGGCTTCAACCTCAATTCTTCCTCCTCTCTCAACATTCTCGACAAGTCGCTTTCTCATCTCTCATTGAAGCCACAACCTCAGTTAAAAATTGAGTTCAGAATGATGTTTTCCTCTGCGAAGAAAGGCTTTGAGAATAAAAGTTTTGATAATAACGAATTCAACAGCTCTGAATTTGATTTTCTCTCAGTGGAAGAAAAGGTATGGAAAAGTCCCACATCATTAAAATCCCTTTTCTAATAGAAAGAAGAAAAGGCCCAAATCATCAGAGAAATCGAGGTTAAAAAAAGGAAGGACGGAATCATCTCAGTCGAAACAGTGAGCAAAATCATCTCTTTCATCGGTTATTGGGCTAAGAAAGAATACCGTGAAATGACCACTGAGATCAGAAAACGTATTTTCACTCAATGATTTTTTTCGATGACTCTGTGCCATGATTAGGTAGAAGAGCGGCTACCAGTGACGCTGAATACATCCAAATCCAGGAAGAAGCCTTCGAACGTCTCGGAGCTTTAATCGATAAGAGTATAATAGAAATCCTCGCTACTTTGAAAATCGACCTGGAGGAGTTCAATGAGAGTACTAAGACACATATGGATGAACGAAACGAAAAGTTGCTCATGATTCATACTTCGTTGCCACAGCAATTTTGGTAATTTGATCGTGTTTCGTGGTGGTAATCACTGTATAGCATGTCACTTGAGTCAAAGCACCCGGTTGACAAGGAGACTTTCAAAAAGGCGATGGAAGAGAAATTTAAGTTCTTTGATGACAACAAAGAAAGCCTTACCCAGCTCGCCAGAGTAATTGATTAATTTACAAAGAAAAGAAAGCAAAAATTGATTAGGCCAATCCTGAATTAAGTGAGCTTATCGTTGGGAATAAGGCATTTGACCATTTGTATGAGAAATTTGAAGTTGAAGAGGAAGATTTGGTTCGTTTCATGATGTTGTCTCCTGGTAAGAGCTTTCTCTTAAATGATCTGCGATTGACACGATATCTTTTTCAATGGCAGCCATGCAAGATGCTGAAATTCTCGAGATTATGTCCAGTCTAGAGGGAATATTTAGACAAATTGTCCCAAAGCGACACGGAGGCTAAGAACGTAAAGAGGTTATGGCTCAGTGAATCAGGAGAAGAAGAACTAATTTGAAGTTAGTTGCATAGTGAAAAAACAAAAGCTAATATTGCATAATGCAGTGATAAATAATGTCGTCGTCTAGAACTTGAGTTTTGACACTTTGAAGGCTGAAAATCAATAATATAGCGCTCTGAAATACAGTCTTTCATACCTCGTAGAGACTTCCCTTAGCCTTGGAAGGTTAATTGTGATGAAGTTAGAGGAAATAAATGCATTCTTCTGAATGTCAATATTACTTCTTTCCTCTCTTTGAAAAGAGATAGTTGAAATTGATATATACATATTACGACCTTAATATGGATCAATCGATTTTGTACGCACGTCGAGAGACCCAACAGGTCATGTTCGTATCTGATTGCGATTGTATTGTATATGCAATAACTACTGATTGATCTTTTAGCAGCAGCATGATGACCTGGAGGTCGCAAAATACCATATCCACTTTGTAATTCTCTAGCCATGACTTTATCCGTTAGAATTTTTGCTCCTTGGAGGGCTTTTCTGGCGCACATGTCTGTGAATTCGTTATAGTAGGCATCAGAATCGGTCTGTCTCTTCTTTGTAATTTTCACAGAGTTTTTTGACGTGCTTGACATACTCAGGTGGATGTCGGGTCTGGATATGCTCATCGCTGCATTCTTCAAGCTTATTGATGAAAGTGCAGCTATCGAGAAGTTTTGTTTGATCCAAATGCTTTAGAGTGGCAGTAAGGCGTTCAGGTCGCTCTAAGTGAGATCTTCCTTCATAGCGATGCTGACTATGCCTACTTTGTTATTGGTTGAAACTATGATTTGTCTTGAGCCCATTTATTATGATGATATCTTTTGATTTGAATAAATTATTAATTTCCTCCTGATTATATAGTCGCAGTGGTGTACCGATATTAACCTTCTCGACTCGGTATTGCTGGAGATAGGTATCAGTTGAATCTGCGTCGGTGGTTCGTATCTTATCAGTCATACATCAGTTCATCACTATTTACACAAAACCGAAAAATTATCGGAAACAATTTGATCAGTTTATACCGATAACAGTACACAAAAAGCTATTATCAAATCTACCAATGAGAGATCGAACATAGTTCCAGTAACGCCCTCAGCTAAGACCTCTGAATAAAATAACAGGAATAGAGTAGAGAATTAGTGATTCTTCTCTCTACATTTCTATGGAAACGATTCCTTTACAAAAACATGTTTTTTCCTCATCGTCATGTCAATCATACTCCTTCTATCACATAATACATACACACAGATGAGATATAATTTGCAAGAAAATAAAGAGCTTATAAATTTTAGCAACTCTGAACAATTCAAACAAAAAATGATTCCTATTACCTGGGGCTATTAAAGTGATTTTACATAAACTTCTTTGAATGTTTAATTTGTCTTTGATTAAAGAAAAGAAAATGACGTTAGATATTTTGCATTCTATTTTCTAGTGATCCTCTTTGGAAACGACACTTTCAAAGAGATAGGTCTGGAGGTAATTAAGTTTTTTCATATGATAACTTTACTATATGATTGATCGTATAAATTTTTCGAAAGCAAATATATAAATTCTAAACCCACTTGATGGACTCAAGGAATTTGCTTTTTCTGGTGGATACACTTGTATCAAAACGATTTGAGAGCCCTTCAAACTATTAGGCATATACTTTTCAAAGGCTAAGTATTCCTTGCCGTCTAACACTTCCTTGCCATAATACTTCGCAATCCATTTCTTCAGATTTTGAAACTCTTTGGGTGAGGCCTCGTCAATTTTACTGACCATATTGAAAAATGCCTCTTCTAGCTCCTCATAAGCTCGCAAGTATCTGTCTCCAACAAGCCTAAATAATTTTGGCCTTGTAGGACGATAGAGGGCGTTCGTTATACCTCAAGTTTTCAGCGATTAATTTCTCATACTTAAGCAGATCTTTTGAATCAAGTACTTCAGGCCAGTATTTCCCCAATGTTTTAAGAGCCTTCTTCACCAGTATATGAGCTGTGGCATTCGGAGTCGCTGTTTTTCTTAATTTTTCCAAGCTGAGCTTTCGATCAGCGCAACTCAAAGGTAGTTGCTCTCCCAACAGTACTCTGACGCAAGCTTCAGAAGCTCTGGATATCGTTTCGAGGTTATAACCACCTTCCAACCCCATGATTATTCTTGGCTGAACTAGCTG
>ENA-UOTZ01000608-UOTZ01000608.1-compost-metagenome-genome-assembly--contig:-NODE-608-length-30032-cov-9.634485_pt1 | contig 30032 bp, 23 predicted proteins | sample MGYA00238144_ERZ746983 | MGnify/ENA primary metagenome ERZ746983 (study PRJEB28759, sample SAMN06268863) | compost metagenome | isolation source: single cell | place: USA: California, Emeryville, Joint... | reverse complement strand
CGCGATGGCTTGTTTAAATCAATTACTTTCGTCTGCCCTTTCCCCTGAGCTTGCTCTTGCTTACGGTGTCTTCCGCGGCATCTGTCAATCACCTTTTTGATTTCGCGGTAGTAAATCCTCACAATGAAGTATGAGATAAACAACGTCGCAATCGCTGTATCTAAGTAAAGCAGCACTTGACAGATGATTTCAAGAGTTGGGTCAGGATTCGCTTGTAAAATCATCGCGATCAAGGTTCCAGCGAGGTATGTTACGATCGCAACGATCTCACATTTTCTGAGATTCGGATCATAGTACGGGTTCCTTCGAGCAAAGATAATCGTGTAAATGAGTATCGCTATGATCAGCAGAGTGGATTTTGTCATCGGGGTAACTGTGAGGAGCTGAGCGATCATCACCATGACGATTTTGAAAAGGACCAACACAATGCACCAATAGTAGGTCTCTTTTTTGAAATCGTTATAGATAGGGCCTAATGACATTCGATATGATTCTTTATCAAGCTCTTTGCGTTTAAGTCGCAAAATTAAGAGCAACACCGAAGGAACTACCACGTTGAAGATAATAATCAACGGGTAGACGAAGGAGGAGCCAAACGAGCTGTAGGTATCGGAATCACAGCGAAAATTGAGATAAGTCGTGATGTATGTAGCGTCTTCGTTGGTGTCGAGCTGTGTGCAGTTGAGATACGCAGCAAGACCGTCCAGCATCGGAGGCTGTGAGGCCAGGTAGATTGTCAGAGTTGCCGTTATCAAAGTGTTTTTGAGACTAAATTGCTTCTTTTTCTTCTTCATAATGAGTTTTATGACGACCAAACCGAGCGCGATCACGCCTAGCTGCAAAAATGGCGACCCTAAAAGAAACTTCAATCTTACTTTCAGTATTTCTTCTGCTGTGTACCCTTGATAGAGGAAAGAGCAATCAAGATAGGAGCTCAGAGACGACACCGGGTTAGATATTGTCTTTATAAAACTGATCCCGCCAAACAAATTGTGCGATGAAATACTCAGAATCGAGACCACCTGGAAATATGTCGTAATCTGACGAATGAAACCTCCAGCATCTTCGTCGACAGGGCGATTGCTGGAAATTGCCTCGTAAATCTCTTGATTGTTCCTCCAATTCACATAGGAGGCTAATATTTGCAGCACTATATTTCCAATGAGACCAAGCGCCGTTACAGTTGCTGCTCTTGTATAGTCTGGGCACTGTTGGCAGGCACCGTCTTCAAGGTTAACATAGTATTCCTCGTTTTTGCAGAGCTGACAGAGCGGACCGGTATATCCTTCCTCGCAGGGGTTTCCATCTCCTCCTAAGCATCTTTCAGCATCTTCCCAGCAGGGGAGGATGCTGTCTGGTACAATCAAACTTCGATAATAGTTTGGCAAAGGGGCAATGCTGCTCCCTCCGCTGCAGACAGCACCGGTAGGGCAAGCCTTACAGAATAAATCATCCAGGCTGAGGGAGTATTTCTCACTCGGGCATAGAGTACAGGTTTTGAGGTCTTTGTTAACGATTTCGCCGACAACGCAAGAACGCAATTCTACAATGAATTGATTTTCGAGGGTGGTCGTTGAAGAGATGTAATAGACGTAAGTTGTCAGCGTTGTGCCTGGGTCTCCGCTGTAAAGAATACCGTTATTGGATGAATAACAACCGAAGCTGCTACAGTTGTAGCTTCCAATTGTCTGATTTTGAGTCGGGTAGATCGTTACGAACCTCATCGCGTTATTTGGGTCAATGTCGTAGAAGTCTTGATCCAGGTAGTCGTAGACAAGGAATTCAATAGAGACATTTTGCAGACTCCAAGAAGTTACGTTTGAGATATAAATAGTGCCGTTAGTGAGAACCGAAGGTTTCAGATAATATTCTGCCATGCTTTGTTCATCAAACCGAAAGGTGAAGGATTTCGCCTGTGTTGAAACATCAGGATCCTTGTTGAGAGTCACTTTGTTTCCCACGTAAGTGTTGTTGTTAAATAAATTGCCTTTTGTCTTGTTCAGAATGTCAACGAAGAAGCAAGCGCCACCGATGTATGCTTGATTCGAAGTTAGCGTGCAGTCGGTGGCGATAGTGTAGTCTAGGGGAGCGTAGAGCACTCCACCTCGCAGAGAAGCCGAATTCTCAGTAAATTTGGAGGAATTTAAAAAAATCTTTGAAAGAGAATTGGTCGACTGCGAGTAGATAGCTCCGCCCACTTGACCGGAATTTTTTGTCAGTGTACTGTTGACAATCGTTATGTTAAAGAGCGAATTTGAGGCAGTCCGCAGCACGGAACCGTTACCTGCATTGCTAGTGATTCTCTCGAAATTGCTCCCTGTAGTGAGAAGGTGTACCATGCACATTGAGTTTCCGCCAACGCTAATAAAACTTGACGTCGAGTTTTGAATAGCGATATTCGAAGCCTTGGTGTTGCTAATTGTGGTTGAGAGAGGCGAACTCGAAGCGCAATTGAACTGGATGAAACTAGGTCCTTTAAGGTTCATATTGTTAAAGTTTTGAGAGAGCGTGATGCTTCCCCCAGACTGATAGAGGAACACAGTATTTGTGGACAAAGTGGCTGTTGGATTGGTAGGGTAAGCGGTGATGCTATTGTTTGTGATAGTGACGTTAGTGGTGGTCTTGATGATAAAGAAATTCGCGCTTGAACCTGCCTGCTCATATAAGATGTTATTTTCAAACAAAATCACTCCCGTTCTCATACCTTGTGAGCCTTCCATTTGGATGAGGGTTTGGTTAGTGTATTGATTGTAGAAAAGGCTCGAAGAAAGAGAAAAAGAACTGAAATTGCTCTCACTAAACGCGATTAGTGCACCACCGCTTGCTTGACTCTGTCGAAAGGTGATATTTTGAATAGATAGAGAGTAATTCCCGTTTCTTACTGAGAGAATCCCCGTGCTTCCACCACTAACATTCTGAAAGCTGCAAGATTGAATCGAAATCGTGTCCACTAACGGATCCAAAGAAAACCCTTGAATGCTTAGCACCGCACTGTCCATCGAAGCGGGAATATGCATATTCTTCAGTTCCATCGTTGATAATGTAGCAGTCTCTCCTTTGAATGAGAGCACGCTAGCAGACCCGGTGGATTCAACATTCGAAACTGTAAGGTTTGAGACCGTGAAGCTATCACCCATAATATCAATTAATGACATAGTAGAAAGCAGCTGGATATTATCCATGCTGTTTCCTAAGAAAGTCAGACTTGAAGTGGACTGAGACACTTTGACTAAGGCTCCCGGAAGGGTCGTCACAGCATTTGATTGCTGGGTAGTAATTGTTATATTCCTGAAAGTGTTGCTGTCCAGCAGCGCTGTTCCCGTGCCCGAGGAGATCTGTACAAGCATAGCATCTATATCGAACAAAGCCCCTGCTTTGAGGGAAGCTGTACAGTCTTTAAAGATATTATTTGTTACGGTGCAACTCGTTGCTAAAGCCCCAATTTCAATGGAAATCATTGTCAACGCAATATTCGTAACATTCGTGTACGAGTTGCTCGAAAAATCGAGATTTGTCACGCTAGATGACTCTACCGCGAGGAAACCGACTCCTTGAGAGTTTGAAATGGAGGTGTTAGTTATAATGAGGTTTGAAGAGCCGATTAGTTGTGAAATCATAAACATGAGCGTCGGAACGGAAATCGCGTCGAAAGTGCTGTTTGCAGCTAATAAATAAGAAACTTTGTTGATCGAAATTAGTGATATCGGCGCTGAACCACTAACTGTTGAATAGATGAACGTATCAGCAATACAATTGATGTATTCTAGGGATAGAAGGATATCTGTGGCGCTAAGTAGAGCGATCGATCCTTCCAAATTGATGAATCGTAAGTTATCGGCTCTTACATACTGAACGTTGGACAAATATATCAACGCATTAGTTGCTGTAGTTGTCGCCATTTGCCCTTGCAAGTTCTCGAAAGTCATATTATATAGATGGATGAAACTATTCGCCATGCTATAATCAGAGATGCTGATAAAAAACGAATTTTGTATACTCTGAGTCGCTGAAAAGGTGTTCTCTTCAAACCTGATATAATGTACAGGGCTGATAGCAAGCACCGGATCAGGAAACATATTCGTCAGTAAATTCGTCAAATCAGCCGGTGTAACATCAACGGTGGTTTTCAGGAGATCCATCATGGTAGAATCCTCCGTTACGGTTATTTGTGACTGCTCCATAGAGAGCAAAGGGCTGTAATTTCCTCCGGAAAGAAGGATTGATTGGTCAAGGCTCGTTTCTTGAAACGAACACGCTGTGGCCAAAAAAAACGGGCAACTTGACTGGAAGAGCACGGAATTCGTGAGCGTATTCAAAGACGACGTGATGTTGCTTAGAAAGAACACTCGGACGGAGTTGTACATCGAATTTGTGGTATAGAAGAAACTATCATGGTAGTCAGAAGCAGAATGTTTCTGCGGCGCCTGGTAAACCAGACTCGAGTTAGTGAATTGGTTACTCGTTATCGTAGCCGAAGTAAACAGCAAGTGCTCCGAAAAATCTAGCATCGCGACTAACTGTACTGAAGTGAACTGACAGCTTGAGATGCTAAAACCCACGAAGACTGCTCGACAAAAACTCGGAATTCTAATCAAAGGAACCTGCCCGAAAGTATCGGCGGAAGGAGCCATATTCACACTGGTTAAGGTAAAACTGTTAAACCTCATGTCAGCTCTTGCTGCGGCTTCAATCGAGTAGTCGGTGTATACCGATGAAGTGATCCTTGGAATTACAATGGGATGAAACAGCCTCATGTTCGTCAGGATGGAACTCTCGATCAGAAGGTCACCGAAGTTAATCCAACTCTTAGGCTCCGTATTGAAGCTCGTTCCGTCCTTTATTTGCAATAGTTCGATTTCTATCGCTGCAAAGGCTGTGATGGCTGAGTTCTTGATCTGAATTCCTGAGATCGTGAAATTATTTGGACTTTCAAGCTGCTCCAGCGTCCCAAGCGCAGTAGCGTCGTTCGTAAGCGACAGCAGTCGTAGATAATAGCCGTTGATTTGAGAGTTATCGATGGTTATCTTCGGATAATCCGTAGTTGGGTAGGTAAACTGACTTCCTCTTACGATTTTTACAAAGGCACTTGGCAAATAAATATTTTTTCCTGTATCCGTCCACGTGAGTGTATCAATAGCGATATCACCGATGAATGAAAGAGCATTCGCGTTAATGATCCGAATGATAGCCCAATCGGTGTCTCGAGATGAATCTGACACCAGAGAATTATTCAAAAGCGTCCAGGTGTCAATTGTCAAGCTCCCGATGTTCTCGAAAATAAAGAGACCGTTAGCAGTCATGGAACCACAAGCAGTTAGGCCATTCGGAGCGAAGCTCGTGGGATTTTGATTAAAATTACTGTATAGGTCTTTTATTTGCACGTTTTGAACAGTAACTGACTGAAGCTGTTTGGCAACAATTATCGGCGAGAGCAAATTGTACGTGCTGGAGATCCCAGATACGGTCAAGCCAGTGAAACTTGCGGTAACTGAGCCTATATTCATGGCACAGTCTGAAGTGGCAGACGAGCCATGGAGAAATATGACTGGTTTTGAGGACGAGGCGGATCCTTGATAATATATGATGGAGTCGTCCCAAGTGAACGATGCAGAGTTGATAACAAAGACGGGAGCGTCAATATTTTTGATAATGACGCTGGAGACAAAGGAAATAGGGTTGCTGCCATAATAAAATGAATCTGTGGTGGTTGCTGAACTGCTTTCGACAATGCAGGAGTAGCTGAATTGGATTGTGAGTGCTGAATTTGCGTCGATAATACGGGAAACTCCGTCAGCGATGAGGGACACACCTTGGAAATTAATTTGAGAGATTGAGTTAGACTCGAACCGCCCGGATGAAAATGTTATGGTAGGTAAGCTTGCGCAGTCTGTAGGAAGAGAAGACACTAGCGATGAAGCTACGAACGTCATGCTGGTTACTGTGCCTAATGTGGAGAAGCTCGTCGAGATATCATAGGTGCCAGGGTCAATTTCAAATTGAACTTCTGATTCTGCCGGCATTGCGATATAGTTTGCTATCTCGGCATCTAAGTTACTTAGAGAATTGATGGGAACAATCGCTACCGAAAAAGCACTTTTGTAAAGCAATGATGAAGCAAATAGCACAAACAAAACCCTCAACATTGAATTAAAGTATTTAAAATTGACGAGTTGAAAATAAATCCTATATTACAGATACCAAAAACCGAGATAATTTTAGGACTCATTAACATTCATTGAAATATTCTTATTTTCGCTTTTGCTTAATTGGAACCAACTTTAACAACTTTATAATGAATAAGAAAAAAAAGAATCTTAACAATTCAACAAACCTTTTGAATTTCCCTTTTCTTTTGAATTTGCCTTGCTTGTCAGATTAAACCAAATGAAATGAGAATGGATTCAAAAAACCATGAAAAATGGATAAAATTGAAGATTCCTTCCTCAGATCCTAGGGATTGCTTCTGTCCTCTTGAATTTGTTTAATTTTTTTCTATGCATAGCTTTTAAAATGCCTCTATCTCCCAAAACGAGGTCCTTTTAATTCTCTTATCTGTTTAAAAAATTAATCTCAGGACTTCGAAAAACAAAACTTAACAATATCAGTAGCAAGCATATCCAGTGAATTCTGATAGTGGATTTCCATCGGTAATCAGGATAACCAGGATTGATTGGGCTTTAACCAATAAAAACTCGTAATCATGAGAAATGCATCGAATTGACCACGATTGGCTCAGGTGCGGCAGTCTTTATTTAATTAACCCGAAAAAATCTGTTTCTGGCAAATCATAAATAAACACAGAATCTGCTGGAACCGATGAGTTGCTTAAAGAAAGCGGCTATCTCCTTGCTCGGATTAGTCGTCCTCACTGTTTTTAACCTTCCTCTCCCTTTTATTTTCACTCAGTCTTCACACAGTCAAACTACACCAGGTTTCATCTTATGGGGAGGTTTAATGATCCTGTGCGGAGACATTGCCCTCATTCAGTTTCTCCTACTGCTAAAAATACGATTTGACAAGCATGGCTGGTTTATTTTCATTAACGTTCCAGTCTTTATCTTAATGAATTACGCAACATCCTCAGTGATATCAGATATCCTCTTGAACCCAAGCCTGAGAAACTGGATTGGCGTTTACTTAATTGCTCTCGGCGTCTTCAGCGGGTTGTTTCAGCTTGTCCTATTCATCCTCGTGGCCAGGATAGATGCAATTATCGATTTCAGCTGGAAAGTAGCAAATCTCTCGATTTGCTATTTCATGGTGTTTTTTGTGGGAACGATGATTTTCAATATGATTTTCGCCGATATGAAATCCTACGCTTTCAGTACTCCGTTAGCAGTGTGGTTTTGGATCTCAGCGTCGTTTTTTATCGTCTTTACGCTTCTTCTCTGGGTTTATTCGCTTCGAATCTACGCTTCCCGGTTCAATTACTACGCTTTTAAAAAAATAAATCAAGCGTTCGGGTATTCTTACATGTTCATCTACATGCCATTTGGCACCTACTGGTTTATTAGAGGGACCGTGCTTACGAATAACTGGATGATGGCTGACGCAAGAAGTTTCCTGGCAGTTAATAAAGCGATCTTTACGCTTTCTTTGTTCGGATGGACTGCGTTGCCTGGAGTGTTAGTTGCCTTAGGAGCGATGACATATTTCTTGCTATTAGCCCTGAAGCCTTTGTTCAAGTGCTTTAGGAAATGCTGCAGACGAAGACAGCATTATCAGCCTGATTTTTATGAAGCGTTTCCTGGCCAAGAACAAGAAAGCGGCTCTCAGCCGAATTTTGATGATGATTTGATCTCTGATTTCCCCCAGAATTATGAATATAATGGAAATTTATCGGTTGTGGATCTACCGATACCGGAGTTTCAGCAGCAGCAACAGCAGCCTGCCAGCAGCTCGGTTAGGAAAAGCGTAGTCGATACGACTTTGCTTGAAATCACTGAGGATGAATGCTCGATTTGCTGCGAGCCTTTAAGTAATCAAAAACCGCTTGTGCTGGTGAGAGATTGCAAGCATGTGTTCCATAAACCTTGTTTGGCGAGGTGGGTTCAGCGTGAGGATATTTGCCCTCTGTGTCGATCGAGGATCAAAAAGAGTTTTTTTGAACCTACAGAAGGGTAAGTCTCTGGGCTGAGAAAATCAAGGCCAAGAGAAGTATCTACATATTTGAATATTAAGTAGGGAATTACTATAGAAGAAGTTCTCGTGAATAATGTAAGAATTTGCTTTAAGAAGATGTTATATCTTTAAATTCGCTGCTGTTTTTAATGAATCTTGCATAACATTGACAGGGTAATTGGCGAGGGGAAAAAGGTTGTAACATATCTAACAATTGATCTTTTGAGAAGCAGAGCTCTCTAATGATTAGCAGCGAATCGACCGTCGTGATGATTCTTTTTCAACACAAAAGAGTTAAGATCAGCTTGAAACAATGAGCTTAAAGCAAACATGATAGAAATTAGGTGATTTAGAAATGTTAATTTTATATCCATATGTTTGTGTTAATGAATCTCCGAAGGCTGCTATAAACCTTAGTTTTCCTCTGCTAGTACCCGAAAACGAATCGTTTTGGTCTTCCTGAGACATTTGAAATAAACCCTCATTGTAGTTTTAACTTTCTCCTTAAGAAATTGCAACAAAGACCATCCTTTTGGGAGTACTTTTCAGATTCTGGACGATTTAGATTGCAATCTTACCAAACTTATGACAAAAAGTCTACAAATAGCTCTTTTCTTCCTTCATGCTGTCTAGAATAGCTGCTCTCTCGTCTGTCTTACAGGCGAGTGAATTTCTCTCGGAAAACGTTTTTCTGATCACAGTTTGTCAAAATACCGGACCATAAACCAACAGTTTATTTCCTCATTGAAATTTAAACATAGAAAGAGGAGATCAATCAAATTACAATTTTAGCCGTACCATTAAGTCGTTAAAAAAATATTAATCAAGTGCATAACGCTGTCTAATTCCAGTTCAATTATTATCGATTAAAGAGGAAGTCACTCTTTGGAGTCAATTTCACTAACTCAAGACCAATAGCTCATTTCAAAAAAAATCCTTGAATCAACCTCTGCCACAGAATACATGACCAGCAAGAACTCTGCTCTTAAGAGCCCTCTTTATGACCGAAAGTTCAGTCTTAAATCTCCAACTCTCAAAAATCCTACAGTTATCCCAAATCAAAAATCAGTTGAGAAATCCATGAGACCTCTCATCTCTCCCACTGGCGGCGAGCTATCCAAAAAGTTCTCCATGCCTCAAATGTCGCCTCGTGTGGAGGCTCTTTTAAACAATGGTATCATCACTTCTCGCAACAGCAATCTTCAAAAGGGAACAACCCACCACGCGAGCAGTGCCAGCCTTAGCAACAAAGAGCAATACGAGCTACGCGAGCATAACGTCAATACTGCTATTTCTTCGAACCCTTCCCGGATATATTCAAGTCCTCGAGCAGAAGATCGAGGGAAAATACCAGAAAAACCAAAGAATTCTCAACCTATTGGCTATTCTCCGAGCAAAGTCAACGGGAAAAGCCTTCATAAGCCTCAAAAAGAACGTAATATCGCATTATCATCAATATTGTTATTAATACTTGGTTATTAGAGCCGAAATCTGACCAGCCGGTCCTTAAATCATACCACCAAGGGAGCTTATCAGGAGAAAACAGTATGCAGCACAGCAAATCGCAAGACGGGCCTATCACATTCGAAAACTACATGTTTAGACTCACTAAAATTTCAAATAATAAAGCGCCTTTACCTAACTATGAGCCTACTCGCTTTTCAGATAAATCCTATGGCGTGATAAAAGGATTTGCAGTTTGCACGAATCAAGGCCTTGTTAGAAATTACAATGAAGATAGAGTGGCGATTGTTTTGAATATTTTACGACCAAACAGCAAGCCGGTCAATGAATATTGGCCAACATGTAGTTTTTTCGGAGTCTACGATGGGCATGGGGGCAACAAATGCGCTGAATTCCTTCGAAATAATCTGCATCAATACGTAAATATTGAGTTTCCCATGAGAATTAGGTTCAATAATCCCATTATAAAGGTGATTCGGAGCCAGTTTTTCCCGTGGAATCCGCAGGAAGCACTTCGAGAAGCTTTTGAAGAAGTCGACGCCACTTTCCTTGAAATCGCAGAAAAAGATCTCGATGAAGCCGGGAACCATGATCGGTCAGGGTCCTGCGCAATCGTTGCTCTTATCGTTGGTAATTGAAAATCATGCGGTGATCATCCTCTAATATTGCCGTAATACATCTAGATGAAATGTGTTACATCGCGAATCTTGGCGACAGTAGAGCAATTATCAGTCAAAATGGAGGCACAGGGCGATATCCCCTTACAAGAGATCATAAGCCTTCGGATAAGCAGGAGCAGAAAAGGATAACTTTGGCTGGAGGAAAGATATATCAGTAATACTTCATTCAATAAGCCAAAGGTCATATAATTTTTATTTATTTCAAAGAAATTTCCCAGTGGGACCTAATGGAAAAAGATTAGACCTGGATCCATTAACTAATCCATTTAAAGTTCAGATCCCTTTCAGAGTTCTTCCTGGACGACTATCGGTAATCTTTATCTCATAGCTCTTGCCTGATTAATGCTATTGTAACAGGTTTGTAGAGCTTTTGGTGATATTGAAGCTAAGCTTACGAAATTCGGCGGGAATCCGAACGTCGTGATCGCAAAACCTGAAATTACTACGATAAAATTAACTAATGAGCATGATTTCATTGTGATGGGAAGTAAGCTCTTATTGAATTACTATCCAATAACACTCCGATCATTCTAGGTGACGGTATCTACGATAAATTAGAGAATGAAGACATTATCAAAGAAGTTTGGAACCTGTACTATACAAGAGAAGCCAGCGACATTCACGAGCTGAATAAGCTTGCTGTCGAGGCGATTCTTAGAGAATCGTTGTTGAAAAAATCCTTGGATAATGTCACCAGCGTCATGATAACATTCGCAGGATTAGCAGACCGATATAGCTCTGAATTAGCCACTTCCAAGCAGCCAAGATTGCATACTGGTTCGCTACATATCCCATACACTGAAAAACCTCATGAGTCTGACAACGCGAATCTCAATTCCGAACGCGCCAATTTCTTAAACGGCAATAGAAACAGCAATTCGACTGATAATAACAAAAAATTCGCCACATTGGACGAGAAAAAATATCGCAGCATCACAGGAAAAGACACAAAAGAATTCAACCTTGTGGTCAGACCTGAAAGCAGCCGGTCACTTTCTCAAGCGAACATTCAAAAGCAGCCATATTCAAGAAATACCCCACGATCTTGAAGAGCTTTCCCCTTAAATTTCTATTCTTCTAACTCTCGTAATTTTTAACTGTTTGGTCGAGTTTTCCCTATTTCAACATATAACATGCTACAGCGAAATATTTATCCATTCATATTTTTGCTGTCATGGTAGTATCTAGCTCTGAATCAAAATTTTAACTAAATTTCATTCTCTTTTTTTTTTGTTTTGCGAATTTTTTTGTTGAATTTCATGTATCGAATGGAAATATTTCTATGGACACAATTGTAAAAGATATCCTGCTTAAGTACCTCAAATAAGTCAATAAAACAACGCTAATTGAATATTCTAAACGACTTCTTCAGACCTCTGCGAAGACATTTTTCTAAGGAAGCTTGGCTTTGTTGAGTGAACTCTACAATCTTTAAATTAATTTGCAGTATCAAGTTCCTTTGAGCTTACGCTTTTTCAATCTCCTCTTGAGGCTGATTGTCTGTATCTTCTTTTATGTCTTCATCAAAAGCATCTTCATAATACTCGTCAGAGATCTTATCTGTTGGTACATCCTTAGGAGGCGATTGCCTGAGGTCCTTCTCTGGTTGAGCGCTTTGTTTTTTCTCTGCAGGGCTTTTGCTTATTTTTCTGTTTGAGAAAATGATTAGCTTACAATAATAAGACATCTGATGTTACCTCGGGTTTTGATCTTTCTTTTGCACAGGTAGTTTGGAATTGGATGCTTTGTTCGGTCCTTTAAGATCTTTTGTTTGTTTTTTCCCTTGCTTAGATCTAGCTCGATCCACATCCTCTCCTGCCTCCGAGCCATGGTCAACAGATACGTCACCTACGCTTTCTGAAGAGATAATTAATATGAATTTCTGTCGTAACAAATAGCTTACTATTCCTTTCGTTGATTGGCCTTAATGAGTTATATCTTGAGAGTTTCTTTATTTCTTTCAATCTGAGATTGTTAAGCCTTACTTCCTGTAAGGAGTCAAGATTACACATCGTCACTGTGGGTATTTTACTTTTTCTTTCTCTTTGATAAGAGCCTGCAGCTTAGCGCTCTCTAATTGAAGCTCTTTCTTTTCTTGTTCCATAGAACGATAATTCTCCTCGAATTTCTTTTCGATAATGGTTTTCTTTCCCTTCAACTCTTTCAGTTTCTCTTCTAATTCCTGAACTACGCGCTCATTAACCTAAACCAACCCTTGGTTACAAATTTATTGCCTACAAAGTCAGTTACATCGATATTTCCAAGCGAAGGAACAAAGTCTTTTTTCTTTTTCTCAGCTTTTTCTGCTTTTTTACCATCCTTTTTGGCTTCTTGCTTCTCTTGAGCATCTCCTGATTTCTTCTGCTGGATTTTCGCCTTTATTTCTCTGCATTTCTCTTCAAGATCAACAATTCTCTCGTGGTTTTTCTTCAAAATTTTCTCGTTAATATTGGCTTGCTCATTCAACGCACGATTCTCCTCCTTAGCTTTTCTAAGATCCTCGGTAGCTTGCTTCAGCTATATAATTATTAGTTTGACCTCATTCCTGTTGTAATTTAGTACTTTAGCGCCATATTCGTTATCATTCTTCAAATAATCAAGCGCCTTGTTTTGTTCTGCTCTTATTTTCAACAACGCTTCTTTTTCGCTGGTCACTTTCTGAAGCTCACGCTGCGCTGCTTTATATTCGTTTTCTTTTTCTGTGACTCTAAAAGCATTCATTAACATCCAGAAACTGGTAATTTCGAGTACTTGACCAAGTTATATGTATTTTCTAATTGTCTTCTCATGATATTAATCTGGTTTTTCAACGCTTCCATTTTCGCGAGCTGCTCTTTAATTTCACTCTGCTTCTCTAGCAAAGGATGCGATTTCGAATCCACAATTCGTAAATAATATCTGCTTACCAATTAAATCTGGGTCATCATCCTTATGAGCCTCTTTCGCACGATTATTTCTTCTTTCCATTTCTTTAATAAGCGCATCGTCGCAAGCTTTTGCAAGGATCAACAGCTCTTGTTTTAATTTCGCGTTCTGATCTTTCGGCTGAGCCCCGCCAGCCATCTGCGAACCACCACCACTACCCAACCTAAGTTACAATCAACAGGTTCAGGATAGATCTATCATTGCATTTTTACCCTGAATTCTGGAGTTCATATTGATTTGCTCCGCTCACATTCGATGCCTTCAAATCAAGACTTCGACTAAAAACCATTCCTGTTAATATTTTCAATATCAATTGCCATTACTTGATATCCCTATGAGAAGTTGGCTTTGAAGTAGGTTCGGTATTTTTCAACGGCTTCTTCTCAGGCTCTAAATTGAGTTCTGGCTGTTTAAATTTCTGCGTGCTATCCTCTTGAGGCTTATATTTATGCTTTTGGTCTTGGTAATGCAGATGTGGCTTTTCGTCATTAAAATCATCATCATACAGCTCATCATCATGCTTTGGCTCCTTCGCCCTCTGAAAATCTCTCTCAGGTTCCTCCTTCTTCTGCGGAACTTGCTTATTTGGCCTCTCTATAGTAACTGAATCAAACTTCAAGCGTCCTCCTTCTTCTTTTCCGCTTGGGACGTCTTTAAAGCTTCTAACTTCATCGTCTGAACCTTCGCCGTATTCACCATGACGTGCTTGACTTTTTATCGGTTGCTTATTTAAAGAAGGCAAGTTTTGCTTGGGCTGAGTAAATGGTTCGACCTTGGTCTCCTTCTTAGTGGTTGGTTTTGGTTTTTCATCGAATTCAAACTCGTTATCGAAGTATTCATCGTCATCGTCATGTTTAATTTGCGGCTTTACGATGTTTTTTGCATTATCGGTTTTGGGTTTTTGGATAGGCTTGGTGTCCTCGAGATCGGAGTTGTGAAATTCGTCAACAATGAATTCGTCGTCGCTCATGTGAGGAAGGGAAGTAAAGAGACTGGGTAGTAACTAAGTTGTGAAATAACTTGCTTAAATTTATATAATGAAACGAAATTATATATTCTTCTGTTTAAATTCGAAAGAGATTATAATGTTCAAATTTGCTCTATATTTTTGAATTCGCTAAGAGTTTATCACAGAGATCTCGCCAGAGTCTATAGTTAATACATAGGAATCAATTACAGGCAAATAGTTCATTGGGATCAAATGTTACAGAATGTTGATTATACTATAGTTCCAGAAATAATTAGAATCAGAATTTCAAACTGGCTAGTGTAAAGGTAAAAAATTTCAATAAAATTTGGACTCTTCCCAATAGAAAAAAGTAAGCTTCACACAAATAAACTAACGATCCTCAAAATAAATCTCTGATCCACGTTGTTGGCCTTATTTTAAAGACGGACGAATCCAAAACTCTTGGAGAAGCAATTGCTTAATTGAAAATCGACGATATCTTTGGCAAATGGATCTCTTATTTTACATGAGAGAACCCCGTAAGTTGTTCCAAGGCAGCCATTTTAAAAATTGATGATTGAGCTGGATTATACTTCGACGGAGTGTAGACATCATTTAACGGATTGATATTGTACTAAGCAGCGATAAGAACAAGAGGCATTATAACTGGATATTTACCCTTGACTGAGCTAAATAGTACGGTTATTCCAGCGCCCCAGAGTATGATGATTTCAGCGCTTTCGTACTTGAGTTATACGACTGGGAACGACCTGGAACATAGTTCTTCTGGTTGGCGCGAGCAAGTTTCAATGCGTTTTCAGCAGGAGAATAGTTATTATCAGTGACTTCCATCTTCTTGCGCTCCTCTGTCTTATCATAGAAAGACGGGAACAAATTGCGAATACGCGCCATTTCACGGAAATTCCTATCAGATTTAGGAGAATTCGGACGTCTTTCTGTTTCTCTTGGCCCTGCTGCGTTATCTTTTTCAGGAAATCGAAAAACTCCTTTCACCAATCTCTCATTTTTTAGTAAAGAATGCTCTTCGTTTGGGTTCGATTGGACCGTGTTCATTTCTGCGAATAATTAACAAATCAATGAGCCGATGCCTAACGGAGTTAAACTGTACTTTCTTGATTAGCTCTCAAATTCTGCTCTAATTCTCTTTTTGTTGGCCTTCCCGACTAAAAAAAATCTTTTTAATTCTTCTGCGAAACACCAATCCCAATTACCATTATATTCAAGAGATCATCCTCGATTTGACTATCCTCTTCAGGAATCACAATGCCTCTCTTCTGGCGATTTGTTGGCTTTTTTTCCTAATCATATTGAAGTTGTTTGTTTGCTCAGTTTGTCATACAATGATATTCAAAATATCTGACTCAAGTTCATCGTCGTCGTCCGGTCTATCAAAAAATGTGTGTGTTATTAGCACTTGGCTTTCGTCTCAAATCTCTACTTCCAATATTTTTTATGCGTGATTTTTTCCTCAGGTTTTGTAGGTTCGGCGGCTGGCTTGCGGTAGATGTCAGTCTTTTCGTGTTGAAATCTCACCGATGCAAACATCGAGCAGGACGTGTTAGCTCACAAGGACTCTTCTGCTAGTTTTTTGTTAGTAAACCGGTGGGTTAATCAATTTAACCAGGCGTCTGCAAAGTTTATTTATTTATAAAATCAGAGTTTCACCCACTCAGAGAGAATTTATTTACTTACTTATTTGTTATTTCCTCTTTCTCTATATATATTTATCTCTCTCGCTCTCAAATCCTATCTTCTCCGAATTATTTTTTCATTAAGTCCTCATTACTTTACCTCATTATCCAAATAACATTCTTAAGACAATTAGATGAAAACAGGCACTAAGACCAGAGTAATTGTAGAAAGTAGCTTAATTAATATATGAATGGAAGGTCCGGCGGTGTCTTTGCAAGGGTCACCTACTGTGTCTCCACAAACTGCAGCCTTGTGCACGTCGCTACCTTTGCCTCCAATGGCGCCAGTCTCGATATATTTCTTCGCGTTATCCCAGGCCCCTCCTCCGTTATTTAAGAACAACGCCATCAAAATACCCGTCGAAGTCGAGAACATTAAGAAAGAGCAGATGACCTTAGCACCGAGCATCTCTTTACCTTGGTAGAGACCTATGAGTTTGAAGGTGTACCCAACGAAGATTGGCGCAAGCACTGACAGGAGTCCCGGTCGAATCATCTCCCGAAGGCCTGCTCTAGCGACAATCTCAACGCATTGCTTGTAATTCGGAAGCGCTTTACCCTCTAAAATGAGAGGGTTCTCTCGAAATTGCCTCCTCACTTCCTTGATGACGTCCTGAGCTGCGTTACCTACCGCAGCGATAGCCCATGAAGAGAAGACAAAGACACACATCGAACCCAAAATGCCTCCGATGAACACCTCTGGCATCGTGATATCGACCACTTTGACTTTGATCGGCGAGATGAAGTTAACTTCATCGAGGAAGGCGCTGAACAGCAAAAAGCACGCGAGAGACGCAGAACCGACGGAATACCCTTTCGCGTTGGCCTTTGTGACGTTTCCGACAGCATCGAGCCTGTCGGTGATGTTTCTGACTGCCACAGGCTGCTCGCTCATTTCAGCGATACCTCCAGCGTTATCCGCAATAGGACCAAATCCGCTCATGGATAAGACATAAACACCAGTCGTGAACATTCCCATCGTGGCGATAGCAGTACCAAATAGCCCTCCGATCTTCTGCCCATCAGCGTTCACGATACCTGAGCTATCTCCGAGATAATATGCGATCAGAATACCAACCGAAATGATAATGATTGGGAGTCCTGTCGATTCCAAACCTACCGACAATCCAGCGATGATATTGGTCGCGGGTCCGGTTTTGGAAGCATTAGCGATTTTCTTCACCGGTGTGTATTTGTAGTCGGTATAATATTGCGTCACGATGATAAAGAGGTAAGAAACGATGATTCCCACCAGTCCGCAGCAGCCGAAGTTCAGCCAACAGGAAGGGAAACCAGATTTCTCTCCAGTCAGATAGAAACGCGCAATGAGGAAGAACCCGACTGTGCCTAAAAGCATTGAAATCCTGTAGCCTTTTTTCATGATATCGAGAGGGTCTTCGATTTCTCCATACCTTGGGTCATAGTCTGGGAGGCCTGGCTTTGTTTTCACATAGAGCATTCCAATTGACGAGACCAAGATGTCTAAGCAATGCACCGTGAGCGGGAACAGCATGAAGCAGACTTTTTCGTAGGTTTTGAAGCCTGCGTCCTCGGCGAGAGTGGCTCCGAGAATCATAGCGGAGAGGATTTCAGCCGTGATAGATTCGAAAAGATCAGCTGCTTGGCCTGCGCAATCTCCGACGTTATCACCGACCAAATCAGCAATGACAGCAGGGTTACGATGATCGTCTTCGGGGATACCAGCTTCGACTTTGCCTAGTGTTTTTTAACAAGTTACCATTAGAATACATATCAACATCCTATTCATTACCAATAAGATCAGCACCAACATCAGCAGCTTTTGTATAGATTCCTCCTCCTAGCTGTGCGAACATCGCAACGAATGACGCTCCGAAGCCATACCCAATCATAAGCAATGGGATTTTCTCAATAGGGATTTCTTTCGATCCGACTCCCATTGATATCGTGATATAATACACCATGTAAAGTGAACAAATTCCAAAGAGTGCCAATGCAATGTTGATCACTGCCGCGAAATATCCTCCTCTAAATGCGACTTGCATTGCTTCATTGTAGTCCGATCTCGCTGTGCTAGCCACTCTAAAGAGCATATATATCAGTCGACTATTCGAAGGAAATAATGAATAATTTACCTAAGATTCGCACGCACTGAGACCCACATACCAGCGTAACCAGAGAACGCGGAGCATAGAGCTCCAAACATAAAGGAAAGGCCAGCCAATATCGCGTTTACTCTCAAGTTTATGATTTTTGCGATGTGTTGATTTTCTTCTGGACTCTTGGTCCAATAAAGTACCACAATAAGGAGCGCGAATACGAAAGACAGCTTGAAGATAGTTCCGTACTGAGCGCGGAAATACCCTTCCGAACCTTCAGTGATCGAATCGGCTATCGTTTGCATTTCTTCAGTGCCTGTGTCTTTCTTCATTAGCCACACCAGAATGTAGAGTGCATAAATGAGTGAAAGTATGCTGAGGAGAAGCACGAACATCACAAACTTTGTGACAAAACTCAAATCTAATATGTATAAAACCATCAATGCCAACAAAGGGCTTGCGAAGAAGATCGTGGTGAGCATTTGGAGATTGCTGTCTGAGAGCCCGTCGTAGAATCTCATTAAAGGATCAGTTATCTCCTTTCGTTTTGTTTTGTCGCCTTTCATATATAACATTTTCTTGGGTTATCTTTAACTTAAATGATATTTTCTTAATGAGCTTCTATGTGTGTTAAAAATCTGCTTCTTAAAATTTTCATAGAAGCATTAATAATAATCATAAACTATTTGCCCGTTACTCAGTAATTCTCACCAACTCAGAAATAAACTGTCTTTTCCGCTTTTTCGGACATTATCGACATTAAATTCAATAGCTATGGACCTTCGGCATAATGATGCCAGCATAAACGGCAGTGTTTCCTACTGTGTGTTTCTTTTTTTGGAAAACAGTCAAGCACTTTTCAAATGAGGGCGCTGTTCGATAATACAGGTACATGAAGACTTTTACGGTATTCACAATAGGATATTATGCAAAGAACAAACGAAAAGGACGCTTCTGTTCTGTAAATTCCTTATCGATATTTATAATTTTTATACCTTTCCGCAATATTTATCAACTTCGCGAGGTCAACGGTTTTTCCATTAAGAACATCCTTCAGCATTTTCTCATACTCCGGAAGTCCTTTGTAAGAATTGGCCTCGAGGTTAATCCAGATTTTACCCAGAGACGTGATTTCGGATTTATGAAAACCGAAATAACTCTCTTCGAGAGCAGCGAACTGAGACACATGATAGGATTTTGTTTGAGGAATCTATTTCAGATTACTATCAAAGCTCAGGTGAAGCTTTTTACCCAGTAAGCATTGAAAAACGTGAGGTCTAAAAACTCACCGGTGCGGCTGATTTTGATCTTGCGGACGGTTCTACGAGAGAAGATATGAAGGAATATTGATGCTCCGAATCCAAAAAGAGAGCATAGGCCGAACGATACGAGGTACCACGAGCCAAATACTTTAGGTGAGGGATAAGAGCAGGTTGCATAATTGAGTTACTTGGAGAGACTGATTCTGAAACAAGCAAGAACCCATTCAAAATGGTGAAAAGGAAATTGCCTCGGACGAGCCATTTGAGATTATTCTAACGATAAATATGGAGGTGAGTGCAATGAAATGGGAGTTTACTTCTCCGTTGAAATGTTCGAATAAAGTTGCTTTGTTTTGCTCATCGAAGAGGAGTTTGCTGGGTGACTTATCTTTGATGGTAGAAAATCGGAAAACTGGTTGGGACCCAGTGAGACAAACTGGACTGGTGATGCTGTTGTAAAACTGACGCGCTTGAAGAGGTGCGCAACCTTTGAAGGTTTTTATTTTTGAGAGCATTTTGCGATAATGTTTTATTATCCACTGAGAGAATCTAAGAAATATAAATTAACAAAGGATAAATACAAGTAAATAAGGTTAATGAAAAATTTCAATAGGATTGAAGCATTCGCATATTGACCACCTCGCTACCAAGGACCTGATGTCTTTTATATTACAAAGAATATTGAGTGCATTTACAAGTGGATAGCAACCCACTAACATATAAAAAAATTGAAAACAGAAGCAATTCATGAAAGTAACAGCCATTATCTTTTCAACAAAGCAATGTCTGTTGCAAAACTTGCTATTGCGACTCTTAATATCTGAGATCATTGATTATTTCACACTTTCCATGAGTGAGAAAGAAAAGTAATTTATTGGTGGAGCTACTTCGGCATTTTCCTATTGTAAAATCTTGTTAGAAATTTTTCAAAGGAAGAAGTATTACTTTGGTACTATCGTGTGTACATGCTCGAGGTGAGTGGCCACAGGATTAAAATTATCCATTAAATCCCAATCATAGACGCCCATAGAATCCCTTGTTGTTTGCTTTGCTGCTGAGAAACCAAAGGTGCTTTGAGTGGCAGTCCGTTTTTTTAAGATAACTTCCTCATTGATGTACGGATAACCAGCGACGTATTCAGTATCTGCCAAAGCAGTCTCGCCTCTTGGGTCCAGAGGTTCAATCAGCTCATCTAAACACAATATAAGACTTCGATGAATCCAGCAAGAGTTTTTTTACTTTCACGAGCTGCAAAAGCTAGTCTATCTCGAATACAGACTCTATCTATCGTCTTCAGCAGCGGTGTGGAAGTTCCGTCCCGTATCTCGGTGAAATCTACCTCAGGAATCGAAGCCTTCCTGCTTTGGGCTAACGAGCCGGGTCTTGTCTTTTCATTATCTTCTGAAGTCTCCAAAATCGGGTCTTGCCAACCAGTCATCAGATCTGATTGCTGATTTACAAGGGAACTCTGATGAGCAAAAGACATTCCAAGGTCTTCTCTCCTTCCTTTGTAAAAAAGATCAAGGAATTATTATCGCATTCCAATGCTACGACGTTTACTCTGCACAAATTTCAGGGTTTTTTTCGGCGCTGAAGCTTTGGTTGAAAAAAAGTAATTGAGCATTTTAGATCGATAAATGTCTCGTTCATTTAGCGGTATCGGTTTCTATTGAAAAATTAGTATATCTCATCTTATAAGGCAGGGATTACCCAATCACAGACAATGACATCTTGTGATTTTAGATATATTCTCTGACATCCCTTGAGAAATAGACTTCGTAATGAGGCATAGTCCGGAGAGTCGTAAGTCTTTAGGGTTGAAACATATCTCATGTAATCTGCAATCTCAGCTTAATTCCCGAAAAATGAGTTAAAATTCAGCAAAAAGCTCTTACCTGGGAGCCCTGCGGTCATCTCATCTACCGTAGTCCGCGTTTTAAAATCAAGCAGATATTTAATTTGCTCTGAAGAGTTATCCATCTTGCTCTCATTAAACATTTTCCCTTCTCTAAATATCCATTAAATCAATCCTCAGCCCCAAAAAAATTCAATTTCATACCTTAACAAGTAAATACAGATGTACCCTAACGCTTCTAGATCGTCTCGAAATCCAAGAGCTAGGAGTTAGAAGCTAATCCAGCAAAATTTGCCACAAATTTTATACGCATTTTTTTATGTGCACGCACACTTGCAAATTTCTGCCTGGCCGCGTCTCTCCATAATCGAAGTTTACATTGGTAAGTCCCAGACGCCGATAAATACTCCAAAAACTCTGATTTTTCAAACCCGCACAAAACGAAACTCGTTCCTTCCTCAACAGACTCTTTCACGAGGATCTTGCTTGGTTTTAGGTTCCCATGCACTACGTTTGCTTCACGGAGCTTTTCCAGCAGCTGTATCTGTTGCAATGAGTTTATTATCAAAGTCGAGTCTGCGAAAATACCATCTTTTCCATGAGATAAAAGACCGTCAGAGTTGAAAACTTCTTCTGTGAATTATTGAACAGCTGGTCTAAGCTCGGGCCTATTTTTTCGAAAACCACTGCGATTTCCTTTTGACCATAACCGAGCCAATGGACCACTGGCATGCATCCGGCTAGAGATATAACAATTATTCTAGTTTTCAAAGTCGTTATGATTGATTTACTTTGAATGAGATATTCGTAGGCTAAGCGAAGTTCATTGGCTCTCTGCATAGTTTCGCCGGGGAGCTAAGCAATGATGATGGAAGTGCGGTAGTTGAGGAATTTTACGATTTTTAAGATCACAGGTTGGGATGTCTTGATGTTGACACCTTTTCGAACTGAGTTTGAAAAACTTCGAAATAACTTACTTGCATATACCCTGGAAGATTCTGTTACATATAGAAGTTCTTTTCTTTGGAATCGGCTTCCAACGATGGGTTCGTCGGTTTTGCTTTCTTTGGACTGCTCTGAATTTTCAGAACGGAGCATTAACCCATTTATTTGTTGAATAAAACCCTGATTACTTTAATTATGAAAAAAAGGCTGACTCAACTTCTGGTGACTAATTTGTGACGAATTTGACTTGATTTAAAATTTAGATCTCTAATCTCTGCGAGCTATGGGATGAGCATGCTGGGGATATAGAAATTAGCATGTGGAAAATAACGAATACAAGTGGAACGAGTTCTTTATGGTTCAATGGAATCGCTAAACCAATTTTCGATGTTTGGAATATTGGACAACAAGTTTTCAAACTAAGGGAACAACCATATTGTATCTAAGCCATCAGTAGAAGGAATCAGTTGTGAGTTTAGATCCTAAATACGTATCATGAGGATAATTATCCGAGTTTCATTGAAGTTGTCACCTGCCCATTATTATTATTGGTGTTAAGATTTGGACTAATTGTCTTGAAGAACAAAGGTGCACATGAATTTATAAAGAAGGCTTCCTCAAGCACTCATATGATTAAAATTCTCATCTCAGAGAGAGAATAGTCTCTTCAAGACAAAGTAAGTTACGAAATATAGCAACATTAACCTGCAACAGTCTCCTATGATGTTTACAGATTACCTTAAGCCTTCAAAACAACTAAATTCCACATGTATTCTGATAAAACAACGATGCACTGACATGATATATGATTATTTTGGAGAGCTCAAGTTTGATTAAATCGTAGTCCAGATAACATCAGGGTTACGTTTTCCACTGCATAAACAATGGCTTCAAGCAACTAAAACAAGTCATTATAAATATGAATTTAGCTAGGATGGCTCGACCTCAGTAAGAATTGATACAAATTAACTCAGCTCTTTCCCTCTGATGATATCTTAACATAGCATAATGGCTTTTTATTTTACCATACCTCAGACAAAAAGCTTTACCCCTTTCTAACTAAGACCTTAAAACCAAGAAGCTATAACCCTTTCAAGAATTCTCTATTGCTTTCAAGGCTGTTTTTCAATAAAAACATGATATTGCTTTAGAAAGTTTTATTTGCTACTTTGATAGGCCACTACTATCGTTTAGGTTCGGATCCTGCCAGCCACCAGGACTCATTCAGCTTATATTTAATAGAAGAAGTCACTAATTTGCAGATGAAAAGCATTTTCTTCTCTTTTTTGAGTTCTTTCTCTCTATAACTGTGTTAATATTCTACACTCTCTAAGCAAGAGCACTCTTTGATCTTTAAGTCATATTAGACTACTGCCTGATCAATGAAATAAGATCCTGACCCCTGAGCCAGAATCTTAAAATGGGTGTTAATCGGATCCAGGCCTAATACGCGATCAATCATCTTCAGTGCGCACTATAAAATTTAAACTGAACGAAAAAATAATGAAGTCGAGCTCTAAAAGCTTCTTACTATTCATCGCTCTGCTCACTGTCAATGTAATATGTCAAGGTAAGCCCTCTTAAACTGACCAAAGCATTATTCCACATAACACTAGACACAACCATGATTTATTTTGACGATAAAAACGGAGATGACAGAAATAGCGGAGAATCAACTTCACTTGCGAAGAAAAACTTAGATGTCTTCATCTCGCAAAAGTTGGAAAGCTATACTTCAGGCGAAATTGAACTGCGGCTCAGAGACGGAGGAAATTTTACGCTTGCTACTTTGACTTCTACAGTCAGTTATAAGATACCAGTGACGTTAAAGTATACTATTTCCGTTCATGCCAGTTCTCATTCGCAATTATATAGTGTTTGGAATGAATATGATGTGTCCTTGAAAGCCAATGTCCTTTTGGGAGGATCCACTTGCATCCAGTCAACGACACCAAACGTGTCACTCACATTCTCAGATATCAATCTTGTCTTGAGAAGCGATAATTACACTGGACCGCTTGTTTCAAGCACAGGTGTGAATTCAAGTGTCAATTTCTATGTAACTATTCTTCGCAATAATTGAATTTTCATCCATGTCCTTTTATTATCTAGAATAGCACATTGCAACAAGAAGACCCTTCAAAGACATTACTTGTTAAAGGTACTTTGATTACTGTTTTCGGGCCTCTTGGAATGGTTTCAACAACAATTACCAACCTGAATTTGAGGTTTGTAACCTCATTGAACAACCTCACTACGTGCGCTACCTACGAATCTGGCTCTCTTATCAGGCAAAAAGGAGCAAACTTCTACGCCTGGTATTCTGAGTTCACCAATCTGTATTTCGAGTGCGGCGCTTTTATGACCTCAGTGCAGACTGATGTGTTTTTATTTTCATCGAACTTTACCGACGTCTACGCTGTCAATCAGACTGCAATGAATGTTATTCTGAATGGAAGCTCTTTCTCAGTTGATGAAGTTTCTGTGAGAAACTATACGAGCAGAGACGCGCCTTTCCTGAAATATGAAACCATTGGACCAGGCCCTAAAACCGTGCTGAGAAAATTTAGTTTCACAGTAAAATTTTCAGCTGGAACCTTGGAAACTAACCGTTATTCCTCCAGGAAAGTAGACATAAAGCCGTTAACTTGTTTAGAGTGCGTTCAAGAACATTGACGCCGTTGATTGGAACTATCAATGCCACCGAGTCATTGTATGAGATCAGCTCTTTTTTTGTGATAATAACAATAATCCCTTTTTCTTAGAGTTGATTTAGATACTGTCAATTTCACAGCTAATTCTGTGGAAGTAGGAACCACTGGATTGGTCCTTGGCGTTTCTTATGCGGGAATTCAAAGTAATTCACCACACCTCGCATCATTCGTTAAGCTCTTCATTAGACAGTGTAATGAACTCGAATTATGATAGTAGCCCTGGTGTCGGAGAGGAGCTCAAAAGAACCTATGGTCCTATCGTGTTGATCGATGGCGTTATCAATATCACAAAGTCATCGTTTGACAACAACACCCACCAGGTCGGAGGAGTGATATACGTTGGTCTGATACGTGGATATTCGGTTGAAGGAAAGGGAAAGGTGGTGGTATATAACAGCATTTTCACATCGAACCGTGCTCTTCAAGGCGGAGTTATCAGCGTCAGTCCCTTAGCATATAGCTTTTCAACATCATTTGAAGGCTGCCTTTTCAGAAATAACTCTGCGTTGAGCACGGACATACAAAAGCGATATGAGCCAATGGGAGGAAATGGTGGAGTCATTTCGATGTACTCCGACACATCTACCTCGATGTCTCTTCGATTCTCGAACTGTGTGTTTGAAGAGAATTGGGCGAAGGTGGTGATAGGCTCGTACCAGCGAGCGATTGAGAGTCAAGGTGGATGTATTTACTATTCTGCCCCTGGAACCGTGAAAGCAGGGACATTGTTGATTGCAAACACGACCTTTGCGCGAAATAATGCGACTTTTGGTGGAGCCTTATACATAGAAAATTCAGATGCGACTGTCACAGACTGCAAATTTGAGGACAACATCGCAGTTAGCTCAGGTATCCACAATGATCCCTCCAGTCCAAATCTCATTTCCATATAGGAGGAGCGTCAGTTCTGCGAAATGTGCTATGGCATGGATTCTCTACAAATTATACAGGTAAAAGACAAATGCTTAGCAAAAAGCTGATTTTTTCCTTTACTTTTAACAAGGCAACCAAGCAAGATTCGGAGGAGCACTATTTCTGGAATATACCACATATAACGGCTTAAGCGAATTGTTTAGCCTCAACTCAGCGATAGAATATGGAGGAGCAGTCGATGTGTCCCTCTTTGCTACATTCAATCCTAAGCGGAGCAACTTTAGAGTAAATTATCATTGTTCTTGTGTCATTTAACTGATTTTTTGTACTCTATTCAGGATTGCACAGCTGGAGAATTCGGCGGCTTTTTGTTTTCCAGTCGCGAGGCGCAGATGAACGTCGTAGAGTGTGACTTCTTCGGAGGAGCGAGTCGAAAAGGAATCGTTTTACATTCCCTTACCTCGCACAACAACTCCATTCAGTTCGCAAACTCTACTTTCCGCAGCATCTCCTCAGATGCCTCTTCGGTAATGAGCATCACTCTCTCTAATCTGGTTATCGACTCTTGCAATTTCACGAATATCGAGGGTAATGTCTTGTGGACGGAGATCGGAAACATCATGGTGACAAATACCATTGCCGAGAATCTAACCTGCCTCACGATTCCCGCTTCATATGGGTGTCTCTTGACGTCGTCAGAATCAAGCTTCGTTGCGCAAGGACTGAGACTACGTAATGCGACTCTCGGAAAGGATAGAGTGAACATAAAAGCTATTATTTCGCAAATCGGGATCTATGACTCCCATTGGAGCAACCTGGTGTCGAAACCAACTGGTTTTGTGTGCATCAGCGCTTCAAGCAACTCGACGCTGGTGGTTCGTAGAAGCAAGTTTTCAAAAACATCATCAGGTTGCATCTCCGTCACCGATCTCGGCAGCATTATTGTCGAAGACACGATCTTTAATAACACCGGATACACCTACCCAATCGATGTCTCGGAGCCTCTAGAGACAGGGTCATTCATTTCTGTTATCCAGGGCTCGTCAGCCATTTTCAGCAATGTTAGCTTTATCGGCCAAGACCATGAGAACACGAAAGGCGCAGCCCTGAGAATTGACAAAGTCGAAACTGAAGTTATCATTTCTAACTGCACCTTCCAAGAGAACGTGGGCTCAGTAGGTGGAGCTTTATATATTTGCACTACCGATGCGGCGATCACGAACACGATTTTCTTGAACAACACTGCGAAAGCATCCGCTGGTGCTGTGTTTACTAAATACGGCAGCGTTATTTACACGAGCACACTATTCCAAGACAATCGGGCTCAACTCTACGGCGGAGCTCTTTTTTTAGTTGACACACTTACGACCATAAAGGACGTTTTATTCCTCAATAATACTGCCAATAAGACTGACGAATTTCTCCTTGAATTACCAGGAAAGGTACCTCGAGGAGGTGCGGTATTCCATAGATGCGTGCACAAATGCTATTGGTATACAGAAAATGTGAAGTTCAATAATAACTCAGCTTGTACTGGTGGGGCTGTATTCTTCTATGGTGAGGCATTTAATTTCCCGACCTCTGTGCAATTCACGAATAACACCTTAATGTGTGAAAATGGATATGGTAACGATGTTTCCGGTTCACCTTTCGTTATTCTTCCTTACGTGCAACCGAATACGAAAGATGACTCGATGTCTCTCAAGCTCCTGCCCAATTCTACGTCTATTGGCTTGGATGGATATAAACAGCAAGTATTCTTGAATGTGACTTCTGAGAACCCTTGGCAACAGTCAGTTGTCTTCGGACGGCCGGTCCCGAGTGTCGCTATTACTATGAAATCTCCCTCTCAAAGCAGTGATTATCCGTTAACCAAACCGATTACATTCGTGTCGTATGATACTTTTGGTAATGTGGTGACAGAGGATCTTGAGAGTACTCCGTTCGTACTTGAAGCGAAGGTATTTGATCAAGATTGTGTGGAAAGGATAAACGGAGCCCAGAAAGACTCTCTTCCGGATGCTATCCTCACGTGTGAGCGTTATAGAAAACCTAGAAGCGACATCAAGTTACTTCCTAACAATGGAATTTACAACTTTAGAGAGGGTTTTACCTACTCTCCAAATTCAACGGTCATATATAACCTCACAACAAACCTCTTCGGAAGTTGTTCTCTAGACGTCGACGAATTAGACGATAATTTCCTGAATTGCATACCGAATGATTTCAAGAACCAATATCAAGTCATGATGTCCTTCAGAGCATGCAAAAGAGGCGAGACTTATCCTTACCAGTCTCCCTCTTGCAAGGCTTGCCCACCAGGATCTTTCTCTTTCCTGGAAAGCGTCGATATTACAACAAACTGCGTGTTTTGCAGCGGTAAATCCGAATTTGAAGGGCTCTCCTGCAACGGCGGAGACAACACAACCGTCCTAGCTGGCTACTGGAGGAACCACCCTCTCTCCTTGAACGTCCTCCCTTGCAGAATTCACAGCGCTTGCCAACCCCGCCTCCCTTCGATCCCGGTTGAGTGCCGAGATTACGAATTACAACTGAACTGCAGCCATGGATATCCCAAGGACCCTCAAAAACATCTCATGTGCAAAGACACCGTTATCGCCCTCAACGATTACTGCTCGAGAAAACTAAACGGTACTGAGACAGGAGTGTGCACGAAGGGTTACACAGGCACTCTCTGCGCTCAATGCGAAGACGGGTACGGTCCAACTAGAAGCTTCGGATGTTCAAAATGCGAGGCAAGCCTGTGGTATTATATACAGTTCTTGACTTATGGGCTCTTTGTATGGGGGCTCGTCCTGATCACGGCTTACAAGGTCCTGCAGGAAGACTTTGACAGTAGAACAAACTCGATTATTTTGAGAGTTCTGGTGACGTATGTGCAGTTGGTTGTGATGCTGAGAGATATTCCATTTAGATGGCCTGAGTTCGCCTCAGGGTTAAGGGATATCTTGCCTAGTGCCAAGGATTCTGCCGAGGGAGGCTTTTCTTATGACTGTTTCTTTATAATATTGGGATATTCGCCTAATAAGCACGCAAGTTTATACGAGATCAACATGATCTTGAACCTCTTCAAACCAATTACGTTCGCGGTATCGATCTTCGTGGCGATTCTCATCATAAAGCGATTGAAGAAGGAGACGTTTGAGATCAGCAAAGTTGATATTTTCATCAATGTATTCACAGTCAGTTTGTACTCTTTAATGCCTAAAATCGCCAGTAAAGCACTCGGCATCTTCAATTGCGTAAGCATCGGAGACGCCGCCTTGAACGACTATACAAGTGTTGTTTATGAGAGCCCGAGCCTTGTCTGCTGGAGCGGTAAATATTTGGGGTACGTGATCGGAATCTCTATTCCAGTACTGGTGATCTGGGTCTTTGGATTGCCGCTGCGAGCGCTCTTCCAGATCCGCAAGTACTCAAAGCGAGAAAATCTTCATGATAAAGAGGCATTGTTGCAATATGGTTTCTTATACTTCGGTTTCAGAGAGAAGTATTACTGGTGGGAAGGCTTTATTCATATCGAGAAATTGCTTTTCATCATCCTTACTGTCTACGTACGTGACCCTTACTTGATGCTTCTCTCTCTTTTCCTCGTCGCGTTAGCGGTTATGTTGATCCGCATGCGCGCTCAGCCATACACCGACAAAGGAATGAACAGACTAGAGCTGTTTTCAGCGCTGAATATCGCGGTTTTCGTCTACACGGGCCTGTATCAGCTTAACACGAACAGTGAAGTTCTGAGTTATATCCTCCTGTCAGTGGCCTCAATCTTCACTCTCTTGTTCTTGATAGCATGGCTGAGAAAATATTTCGCTTTTGTGAAGGAGAGACTTGAAAAGCTCCGAACGGCTGCGCGATCCGTGATGATATCGATTGTTGAGAGAAGCTCTGTGTTGTTGAGGGGACGTAATTCGTCAGCTGCGTCTCAGAGACTGTTAGGGCAGAGAGAAGTGAAGAGTGTTATCGTTGCAAGGTCGAAGCGTGGAATAGAGGAAGAGTCTAAAGAAGATTATGATGACGATATGGAGGATGAAAGAAAGAGGCTGAGGATAAAGAAGGGTAAAAAGAAAGTGATAATCGAAGAGCATGAGGTGAAATCAATTTCAATTAAAGTGTGAACTTAATCAATACTATCTTTAGGAGTTACCAGAACCAGAAATTGAAGGTTTGAGTTTGAAGAAATTCACATCGTCACCAGACTGTAATTAATTTTTGCAACAAATTTAAGTAATAATAATAAAATATAGTGCTGGGAAGAAAGTCGGCGATCAACTAAAACCAAAGAAAATTGGCTGTTTAAATGAAGAAGGTGATTTAGTAATAATGTTGTTTGATAAGAAATATTAACAAAATCTCAGGAAATAGAATTTATTATTAATTATGTTGTTGTATGATAATGTAGATTCGAGTAAATTGATCGTAATATTTATTCT